>OLNW01000016.1_pt1 | contig 239243 bp, 203 predicted proteins | sample 1672121 | NCBI WGS metagenome assembly OLNW01 (sample SAMEA3136648, study PRJEB25190) | human gut metagenome
TCGTCAGAAGGCTTAGCTATAATACCCCGCTTCGGGGTGATTGCAAGGGGAAAATTGTAACTTTTTTCAACTTTGCTTTACTATTTTGCAAAACCCCAGGTCAGCAAAGTGCCGTTCGCCTTAAGTTGTGTGCATTTACACATACATGACACTTCGTAGGTTTATCATTGTTGCAAAGTTGTTTTAGAAAGAAGGCGACTGTATGCCTTATGAAGTCGGCGAATACGTCATCTACTCATCTCTGGGAATCTGCCAAGTAATTCAAAACGATGCTCACGTTTCTCTCGCCGGAGACGAAAACGAGCTCTATTACATACTTGCCCCAATAGAAAAACGGCTCGGAAAGGCCTATGTGCCCCACTCACGCAGTGCTGAATTGCGACACACCCTTAATAAAGAAGAGGCATTACGTTCGCTTGACATGGTTTTCGACCTTGAGCCGGATACCTTTCAGGATACCAACTCCCATTTGGTTCAAGAACACTTCCGCGAGCTGATTCGTTCAAACGACTTTCTTTCACTTTTATTAGTCTGCAAATCGATGCACGTACGCATACAGGAGCAAGAAAGCAAGAAACATGGAGCATCCTTAACCTATAAGAAGTTGCTTGATGACGCTCAAAGACGTATTTACGGCGAACTATCCGTTGTGCTCAATATGGAGATAGAAGAAGTTCCCTCTTTTATAAGAGACTATTCTTTACAGCACGAAAAGAATCAGGACTAGGATTCCTATCTTCGTGCTTTGCCGCATATGCACCGGAACAACACCAATAGTTTCCTGGTACTATTACGAAAAAGAGTCCCTTGGATATACCGAGGGACTCTTTTTAATCATTACCACCCTTGAGGACGGAAGTAGAATTCATGCATTGGCTATGCGAGGATGCCATGTTTGGTCACCTAATAAGGCAACGCGACTTCTACCTTCATTCGGCGCAGCGCCTTTCCTAGCACTATAGTTCCAATCGGGACTCGATTGCCCTACCAAGCGTAACCTCATCCGCAAATTCGAGGTCACCACCTACAGGCAAACCACTTGCCAGGCGCGATACCGTTACACCCAGGGGCTTGATAAGCCGTGCGAGATAACTGGCCGTTGTTTCGCCTTCAATGTTTGGGTTTGTTGCCAAGATAACTTCTTTAATAGAGGCATCCGTAAGGCGGGCCATCAGCTCGGCGATGTGAAGGCGCTCTGGACCGATGCCCTCAAGCGGCGAAAGGGCGCCCCCAAGCACATGGTATACACCCGAAAACGTACCCGTTCGCTCTATTGGCGGGATATCTCGCGGTTCCGATACCACGCAGACTATGGAATGGTCGCGCTTTTCAGAAGAGCAGATATCGCAAAGATCACCTTGAGCGTAATTAAAGCATCGTGAGCAAAAATGGACGGTGTCCTTCACTTCGATGATGGAATTGGCCAAACGAAGAGCATCCGCTTTTTCTTCGTTCAGAATCCAATACGCAATTCGTTGGGCTGATTTGGGACCTACCCCAGGAAGGCGCTCCAGTTCATCAAGTAGCTTCTGTATTGCCGATGAAGCGTTCACTGGATCGCAATTACCTCATACCTGGGATGTTGAGACCGCCGGTAACGGAGCTCATGCGGGCACTGCCCATTTGGTCAACGCCGCGAAGCGCCTCATTGACTGCCGCGCAAACCATATCCTGAAGCATTTCAACATCTTCGGGATCAACCACATCAGGGTTGATGGTAAGGGACTCGATGGATTTGTCTCCACGCGCAACGGCGGTTACCATGCCGCCACCAGCGGTGCCCTCGAACGTCATTTCAGCGATTTCCTGCTGAGCCTTCTGCAATTCTTTCTGCATCTTCTGCGCCTGACGCATCATCTGCTGCATATTCATTCCCATGATTCTCCTTTGTTAGGGGTTGGGCGCTTCGTTCCAATTAGCCAAAATGGCCACATATCTTTGCATTGTACCGAAAGGCTGACGCTATTCGGGAAGCTCCTCAAACTTTATCCCCTCACCAAAGCTCTGAGTGAGGATGCTCTTGATCTGCTCCGCCTCGTCTTGCCCATAAGCAGATGGAGCTGCGGCTTGCGCCGAAGCAGGAGCGGCAACATCAGGAACGCCACCAGCCTTGGTAGATGCCGCCGCAACTGGCGCTACCGCCTGGGCAGAACCCGCAGACGCTGGAACCGAACCACTGGAAGGCTGCGCAGAAGAAGCCGATACCGAGGACTGCTGGCTTGGCGAAGATCCATACTGCTGAGCGTATGGATCTTCGTCGTATTCAGCAGAAACGCTTGCCCCATACACATCGAGGGGGACTTGATCGTCGTATGGTTCAGGCACGGCGGATACTGAAGGCGTTGCCGCAGGAGCCTGTTGTACCGCCGCAGAACGCCTCGGCATAGATGACGCCTGGGATCTGGGCGATGAAGAAGAGGCTACACCGCCCCCCATCTGCCGAGGAGCAGACGGGGGCACATAAGAAGTGGCGTTTTGGGGTGCAGATTGAAAGCCCTGCGCCTGGTTCACCTTTGCTGCCGCCTGCGTCGCCGGTGCCTGGTTTGCCTTTGCCGCCGCCTGCGCCGCGCGCACTGCGGCGACCGCCTTGGCGGCATAAGGATTCTTGGCAGCCGGCGGCACGGCATTTGACTGGGACGCCATTCCAGATTGAGCACTCGCAGGCTGCGCGGCAACAGGCGCAGCCGATGAGCTGTTACCGGCCAACGCCAAACGGTACGGCACAGTTCCACCTGCAACCGTCTGGATAGTTTTCGCGAGCAGCTCTTGGACTTCAGCCTTTTGGGCTGCGTTGAATGCAAAAGCGCTATCTTTTCCGAATTCAACCACTATACCCTGGCCATCCGCCTCGGCGGAAACCTTAGCATTCATGAACAGGACACCGCGCGCAGGATTAACTTTCCTGAGCGAAGCGGTGACCGAATGCCACAAGCGCTGCACGGCAGCAGGATTGGACAGGTCAACCTGAGCGGTAAGCGCTGCCGCCTGGCGCGGCTGAACCGTTTCGGGCGCCTGGGAAAACGATCCAGCTGGCTGAACAGCGGGAGTAGGCGCCGATGCTTGCGGTACCGATGAAGCAACGGCCGGTGGCGTTTGCGGTGCCGACGGGGCAACAGGTGCCGAAACAGAACCCTGGGGCCAGGCGGCATTGCGACCCGAAGCGTCCTGCGCTACAAGGGCTGCAGGCGCTTGGGCAGAGGGGGCAGGCTGGCCGGAAGAACCAGCTGACGCGGCCACCGGAGCGGAAGGCACATGCGATGTGGACTGAGCGGGAACAGCCGCATATTGAGGAGCGGCACCGGCAACACGGGCTGATGCCGCCGGAGCGACTTCAGCGGGAGAAGAGGCGTTCCCCAGCATCGACAAACGTCGCTCCAGCTCTTCAACCCGTTCCGCCAAGGCTTCGAGCGTTAGGTCTGATTCGGGACGAACCATACGAGTAAGGGCAATCTCAAACGTTAGGCGAGGATTGCTCGAAACGCGCAGTTCTTTCGACACATCACCCAAAAGGACAAGCATGCGACTAAGGCGATCTTGGCCAAAGAGCTTCAGTTCCCCGATCATTACCGTGCGCATCGATTCGCTGATCTGCAGTTCCACATCAAGGCCCGCCATAGACATCAGGTACAACGTACGCACATGCTCCGCCAAATCATGGACAAACTGGGCAAGGTCGGCACCGGTTTCCACATACTGGGCAACCCAATTGAAGCACGCTGCTGCATCTCTGCGGCCAATAGCCTCTACGATTTCAGAGAGATCGGCATTATCGAGCGAACCAAGAAGGCTTTGCGCTCCTTCGAGAGTTGCCTTACCTCCGCAGTACGCAATGAGCTGCTCAAGCGAAGTAAGTGCATTGCGCATTCCGCCCTCGGCACGGTGCGCAATAAGATCAAGCGCTTCGGCCTCGAACTCAACGCCCTCTTCGGCACATACGGCGCCCAAACGAGCCACGATAGATTCGATTGATATGCGATGAAAATCAAAACGCTGGCATCGCGAGAGAATGGTTTCTGGAACCTTCTGCGGATCGGTGGTACAGAGAATGAAGACAACATGGCTCGGCGGTTCTTCGATGGTTTTGAGAAGCGCATTGAAGGCCGCCGTCGAGAGCATATGCACCTCGTCGATGATGTAGACCTTCCAGGCACCGCGAGTTGGCGCGTAACTTACACGGCTGATGATTTCCTCACGTACATTTTCAACGCCCGTACGGCTTGCGGCGTCCAACTCGTACACATCGGGGTGAGTGCCTTGGGCGATAGCCTGGCATTCCTCGCAGGTTCCGTCAGGTTCGATAGTGGGACCCTTTTCGCACATTAAGGCCTTGGCAAGAATGCGCGCAGTGGTTGTTTTGCCAGTACCACGCGGACCGCAGAACAAATAGGCGTGGGAGACCTTATCCTGGTCGATTGCGTTTTTCAGTGTACGCTCGATATGTTCCTGACCCACGACATCAGCAAACGTGGACGGACGATATTTGCGATACAGCGCCTCCATGTAGAGCCTCCTTCGCGGACAGCCAAGCTTCCGCTTCACATCCGCATAAGCGGATCCCGCCCATACGCCCTTATGCATATGGGATGTTACTGTGCCTTACCGATTTTAGCGGGCTTCCTCTTCGGAGCGAGCGTGCTTTGCACGAGCTATACGCTCTGCATCAACCGCCGCTTCAACCTCAAAATCGCGTTTTCCACTTTTGCGAGAGGAAATAGCCGCCTTAACAGCACCAATGAAAGCCGGCGCAACAGAAACAGCCACGATTCCCAATACGATGATTTCGAAATGCTCCTGCACGAAAGGCACGCCGCCAAAGAAGAAACCCACCAACACGAACAGCGAAACCCAGGAAATACCGCCGATACAATTGAACAGCGTGAATTTACCGAAATTCATATGACCCGTACCAGCGATAAAGGGGGCAAAGGTGCGGAAGAACGGCATGAAGCGCGTAATGACGATAGTAAGGCCACCGTACTTTTCGAAGAAGTGATCGAGCTTCGCCATACGCTCGGGCGTAAGAGCCTTGATCTTGCCCGAGTCGATAATACGGGCACCGAAGAAACGGGCAATCCAATAGTTGGAGGTGTTACCCAGGATAGCCGCAGCATAGAACACCAAGAGCGTTGCCCCAAGGTTCAGACCACCACCATCGGCAGAGAACACACCCGCCGCGAACAAAAGGGAGTCGCCGGGCAGGAAGGGGAAGAACACCAAACCCGTTTCAATGAACACGATGAGAAACAGAGGAGTGTACACCCAAACCGCACCCAGCGTTACGATCCAGCCAGCAATTGCGCCACGTGGATCGTGAAGTAAGCCCAGAATAAAATTGATGATTTCCATGCGATCCTTCGTCTTGATTGTTGCAAATGTGCCCATATACACGTTTCGCCGATCAAATTGACCGGCGAAACCAAGTATCCCGAAAAGGCCCGGGCGCTCGTCAGAGGCCCCTTATGGCTGCTTCCTCCCGGACCTGACCAGGTTCAGAACTTGGCGCCGCCCAAGCCCTTTCGGGATACTTCAACAGTGGTTAGTATAACCCACGCAATACCGTTGCCATCCAGCAGGGGCTTTGATCATCAAATGCGCACAGGTTCGCTACCTGGCGTTCTCGAAGTGGTGCCAGGCCTTTTTGATAGAGGCAATTCCATAAAGGCTGCCACAGAAGCAAATGGGCAAACTGCCCTCGGAAAACTCGAGGGCATGCTCTACTGCGCTATGAGGCGTAGAGGCCGCCACCACTTCTACAGGATGGCTTCCTACGGCAATTTGAACCGCGTCCGCCAAATCGGATTCCGAAAGCGCACGAGGATTATCGGGGCGGTAACATACAAACGCCTTGGCCAATGGAACCAGCAGCTTCAGCATTTCCGCATAGTCTTTGTCGGCCATTACACCTATGCAAAACACCACGCTCCCCCGATCGTAGCGAGATGCCAGCTCTGAGCTAAGAGCGCGCACGGCATGGATATTGTGAGCACCATCTATAAGAACATCGGGGCTACGACGAAGAAACTCAAAGCGACCTGCCCATGAAGCTCGAGACAGACCGCTCCGCATCGCTTGTTCGTCGATGTTCCAACCGCGCTGAACAAGAACTCTGCACGCTTCCAAAGCTACCGCCGCATTGGCGCGTTGGAACGATCCTTGCAGTTGAACAGACAAGTGGCTGAACCCGCCGTACGAGAAATCGGAAGTATCGCCAACAATAGATGCGGCATCAACGTAGCGAATGGATGTCGCACAACGATCTGCTTCTTCATTCAAGCGGCGTTGGGCTTCTTGTTCTTGAGGCGCGCTCACTGCAGGAATCCCTGTTTTCAGGATGCCCGCTTTCTCGCCCGCAATCTGATAGAGCGTGCTTCCCAGAAGCGCGCAATGATCGTACGAAATGGGGGCAAACACACAAACCTCGACCGTGCGGATAACGTTGGTCGAATCAAGCCTTCCACCCAAACCGACCTCCGCAACGACAATGTCGCACTTCTCTTCGGCAAAATAGGTGAAAGCCACAGCCGTCATAAGTTCGAATTCGGTCGGGTGGCTAGCCATAGCCTCTGCCGCATCCTTCACCTTCAGCGTTACCTCTGAAAGACGCTGCAAGGAGATGTTTTCCCCATTGATCCGAATGCGCTCTTCAAAACGCTCAATATAGGGGCTGGTGAACAAGCCGACCTTATAGCCCGACTCTTCCAGAATGCTTGAGACGAACGAGCAGGTTGAGCCCTTGCCGTTAGTGCCCGCAACATGCACAAACCGAAGGGTATCCTGTGGATTGCCCAGCTTAGCCAAAAGTTCTTCGATACGTTCGAGGCCTAAGCTCATGCTTCGCCAACGCGGTTCGTTGATATAGGCAACTGGATCAAACATGGCTCGTCCAGTCTTTGCCAACTACCACCTGGATATTGGTCGAGAGGTTGTAATACACACCTGCAGCAACTGCGCGTCCCGTTCCAAGGTCCTGGACGATAGCCTCGGCGGCCAGCTTGTCGTCGTCGGAGCGGTAGATTACCAAGGTTTCATCGTATACAAACGATTCCGCGTTGCCCGTATCTTTGATGGTATAGCCAGCATTGGTAAGAACCTGAGCTGCCTGCGAACTGTAGCCATCAGCGCCTGCGCCATTCAGAACCACGATGGAAACCGATCCCTTGTTAACCCCGCTGGTGTCTACGGAGGTATCCATATTCTGGCCGTTCTTGAACTGATCGCAAATCTGGGAGAACGAAGAAGATGCTACCGACCAGGAAACCTTGTTACCTGAAACGGACTGACTTCCCGGCACCGTATTCGAATAGAACGTCGCATTCGGGAACAACGAAGCAATCTTACCGATTTCGTCGTAGCTCATATCCGTTTTGATCTTGCCAGCGATGTCGTCGGCGCTCATAGCGAAATCAAGGCCTCCCTTGTCTTCAAGAGCCTGCACAAATGCAGTAAACACCTGATTCTGAACATTAGCGCGCTGTCCGTATCCATCGGTATAGTTTTTGGCACTTACATAAACGAGGGCCTGATCCCCGTTTAAGGTTTGCTGACCAGGGTCGAGTACTGCAGTTCCCACCGTTGGATCATCAACGTATTGCTCTACGTTGACATTCAACCCACCAAGAGAGTCAACGAGCGAGGCAAAGTCTTCGCCCGTAATCCTTACATAGTGGTTGATGTCCTGACCGACAAGCGAAGAGACCTGCTTTACCAGCTCGCCCTCATCCTTAATATGGGGAGCATCTCGCAGCATGGTCCCCTTAGAGTCGGTATCGGAATAGGTGGCAGTAATATTGCTGGGTATATTCAACAATGAAACCGTATTGTTCTGGTAATCCACGCGTAAGACAGCCAAGTAGCTGGCACACTCGTTTTCGCCGCTCCCATTGAGGCCCGCAAGCAACGTATAAGTGGGCTCATCATTCTTTGCCGAAACAAGCGCACTGGATACACTGCTGTCGTCAAGCGCCATCGAGGAAGAAAGCGAGTTGCGATAGGCGCATGTACCGAGGTTCAGCGCAATAACCACAATCAGAATGATGCCGACGATCAACGTAATACGGCTCACATTGTCGCGGTGGCGCATAAAGCTTTCGGTTCGCGACTGCCCTACTTTTCGGCGTGACGTGCGTTCGTCAACCGAACGAGATTGAATATGGATCTGACGCACTTCGCCGGTTCGGCGACTCGGCACCGCTGAGGTACGAGGACGGCGCGAATGGGCAGAGGCTCGGCGCTGAGACTGAGGCCCACGAGAACCAGACGCATGCGACCCAATTACCGAGGAAGACCAATCGGCTTTATTTCGAGACGAGGGACGGCGACGGCCCGAGCCGCCACCATGCATTCCCCTATTGTTCCTTGCTGCCATCGCGCCTACCTACAGCGTTTTGCGTTCGACGTTCGCACCGATGGCATGCAATTTGCCAACGTAGTCTTCGTAACCGCGATCGATATGATGAATGTCATGCACAACCGTTTCGCCCTCTGCGGCGAGGCCGGCAATTACCAGAGCGGCACCGCCACGCAAGTCGGGCGAGGAAACAGGAGCGCCCTCGAGTTTGCTAACGCCTTGGACCAGCGCGTGATGCCCCTCGACCGCAATACGGGATCCCATGCGATTGAGCTCGCTGGCAAACATAAAGCGATTTTCGAAGATGTTTTCAGAAATGACGGAGTTGCCTTCTGCAAAAGAAGCCAAAAGCATGAACTGGGCTTGAAGATCGGTGGGGAATCCAGGATGAGGAAGCGTCTGAATGTCAGTGGCGCGCAAAGGCTTGGTGCGCGAAACGGTAATGGAATCCTCCGTAGTGGAGATATCGCACCCCATATGCTCGAGCTTCATGAGCGCCATGCGCAAATAAGACGGATCTATCCCCTGAACGGTAACAGGACCGCCGAGCAACGCACCCGCCGTCAGGAACGTGCCCGCTTCAATACGGTCGCCCACCGTAGTGTGCTCACAAGGGTGCATCTCGGAGAGAGCGACACCCTTTACCGTGATGGTAGGCGTACCCGCACCCTCCACATGAGCGCCCATGGCATTCAGCATATTGGCAAGGTCGACGATTTCAGGTTCACGCGCAGCATTATCGATAACTGAGGTACCAGGAGCAGCCACGGAAGCCATAAGCATATTTTCAGTAGCGCCAACGCTCGGGAACTCAAGCAGCACATCGGCCGAATGCAGCCCATTAGGAGTGGAGGCGTAAAGATAGCCGTGACTGTTTTCAAATTCAACACCCATAGCTTCAAGCACTTTAAGGTGCATATCGATTTTACGGGCACCGATTTTACAGCCACCAGGCATCGCAACGCGTGCGCAACCAAAACGACCCACGAGCGGACCCAGCACAGAAATGCTAGCGCGCATCTTCGAAACAAGTTCGTAGGGCGTATCGTGACCTTCCGCATGCTCAGTATCGATGATGAGCGAATGGCCATCCCATTCAACCGTTGCGCCCAAGCTGCGAATTACGTCGTTCATGATCTCAATATCGGAGATATGGGGAATGTTGTGGAGCGTGCTCTTACCTTGGCCCAACATTGTTGCCGCAATGAGCTTCAACGCGGAATTCTTGGCACCGCTGATCTGTACCGTACCTGAAACGTTTTCGGTTTCACGCGCAATAATTACTTCTTCGGACATATCTCATGCACCCAATCTACTTGATGCGGATTCTTCATAGCCATGCCAAATCGAAACAAGGCATTCTTATTCTATTTATAGCCCTATTATGCAGACAAGCCCTCCCAGAGAAGGGTTTTACCCCAAATCTCTGGAAGGGCTTGCAGAAAAAGCGTTGTTAAGTTCGCTTACTCGCCCAGCATGAAGCGGGTGAAGGAAACGATCTCGATGGTGGTGCCAAGAGCCTTGGCAACCTCAGCTGTGTACTCGTTTACAGACTGATCGGGGTTCTTAACGAAAGCCTGCTCGGTGAGGCAGTTTTCCTTGTAGAACTTCTCCATACGACCGGTAGCGATCTTTTCCTGGATGTTCTCAGGCTTGCCGGACTCTGCGGCCTGTGCCTTGTAGATGCTCATCTCGTGCTCAACAACTGCGGGATCTACCGATTCGCGAGTTGCGGATACGGGGCTTGCAGCGGCAACCTGCATAGCAACGTCGCGACCATACTTCTTGAAGTCGTCGTTGGTTGCGAAGGAAGCGTCGCCCAGTTTGAACTCAACCAGAACGCCGATCTTGCCACCGCCATGAATGTAGGAAGCAACAGCACCTTCAGGCTGCTCAGCAAAAGCGAAGCGGGAGAGCTGGATGTTTTCGCCCAGGGTGTGGATAGCGTCGGTTACGACAGCCTCTACGGTTTCGCCTTCGATCTCGGAAGCCTTGAGAGCCTCGAGGTCGGCAGGCTTGTTAGCGAGAACGGCCTTAGCGATCTTCTCTGCGTATGCACGGAACTTTTCGTTCATGCCTACGAAGTCGGTTTCGCAGTTGAGCTCTACGAGAGCGCCATCATGGCCGCACTCGGAAACGAGAGCCAGAACGGTACCCTCATCGGTTGCGCGGCCAGCCTTCTTAGCAACAGCAGCAAGACCACGGGTGCGGAGCACGTCTACGGCCTTTTCGAGTTCGCCTTCAGCCTCAACCAGAGCCTTCTTGCATTCCATCATGCCAGCGCCGGTCATCTCGCGGAGTTCCTTAACGAGTGCTGCGGTGATTTCTGCCATGGTAATTCCTTTCAGATAGAACCCTCGCCCACTAGACGGGCGAGGGAGAAATTGCAATGGATTCGTTTAGCGCTTATTCAGCAGGGGTTGCCTCTGCAGCAGCTTCAGCTGCGGGCTCTGCGGTCATGTCCTCAACGGTGACAGGAGCGCCAGTGCCAGCGATAACAGCATCAGCAACGAACTCTGCGAGCAGGCGAACGGAGCGGATTGCGTCGTCGTTTGCGGGGATGCCGAAATCAACGTCGTCGGGATCGCAGTTGGTATCGAGCGTGCCAACAACGGGGATGTTGAGGCGGTGGGACTCGTGGATAGCGATCTGCTCACGGTTGGTGTCGATGATGAAGATCATGTCAGGGGTCTTCTTCATGTTACGGATACCGTTGAGGTTGGTCTGCAGCTTAGCGAGTTCCTTCTTCAGAAGGATCTGCTCCTTCTTGGGCAGAAGCTCCATACGGCCGTCAGCTTCCATAGCCTCGAGCTCTTCCATGCGCTGAACGCGAGAGCGGATGGTGGTGAAGTTGGTGAGCATACCACCGAGCCAACGAGCGTTTACGTAAGGCATACCGCAGCGGTTAGCAGCTTCAGCAACAGATTCCTGAGCCTGCTTCTTGGTGCCTACGAACAGAACCGTGCCGCCCTTTTCAGCGCAACGGGAAACTGCGGTGTAAGCAGCGTCGAGACCGTACATGGTCTCCTTGAGGTCGATGATGTAGATGTCGCCACGGTTGCCGAAGATGAAGGGCTTCATCTTGGGGTTCCAGCGACGGGTCTGATGACCGAAGTGGGTGCCTGCGTCGAGCAGGGTCTGTACAGTAATCTTGGACATTCTTTCTCCATTCGTTGTGCCTCTGCGTGAGATCATTCCTTTGTTCGCAACCGCCATGGCGGCCACTAGCGAACGCAGGTCCTTCACGCATGTGTATTAAAACAGCCTTTGCAGTATATCAGCCTTATTGATGCGTGCAACAAAATGGAGAAAGAAGACACATTCCTTACCAAGCATTTGCAATGGACGGTGCAAGTAGAGCAATCTTGCCGACCACTGGTTCCACTTACGTACTTGCCGATGTTCAATCAAAACATCCTAACCAAGATCTACTATTACAGCTGATGCAGCAGCAGAAGAACATCTCCCGAAAGACATCTGCCCGCTTATTAAAGGCACCTACGGATTTGCCGTAAGCGAGCACTGCCCCTTTACGTACTTTGCCGGCCTGATCATCGGCGAAACCACATGCGACGGCAAAAAGAAGATGTACGAGCTCCTCAACGACATCAAAGATGTCCACGTCATGAACCTTCCGCACGCCCGCAATGCTAAATGGGCTCCTCGCGTATGGCGCGAGGAATGCGTTGCGCTCAAGGAAGAGATCGAGCGACGTTACGATATCGAAATCACCGACGAAATGCTGTAGACAGGTCGAGATATCTTCCCCTCTTTACGGGATGATGCGTCTCAACCGCCAGCCCCGTCCGCGCGAAAAAAAAATGCCGAGCCGCTTTTGCGGACTCGGCATTTTTTGATAGCGAATTGGCTACGCGGCGTTATTTGCCCGCCAAAACGTCAAGATCGATAGGACCGGAAACGGAACCGTCGGCCTCTGCAGCCTTGATCTGCTCGTCGGTATAGCCCAAATCACGCATGATTTCCTCGGTTGCGCTGCCCAGCTTATCGGAAGGCGTGTAGTTGGGAGCTTCCTCGGACTCGAACTGAATGGGGGGAGTGGGAACCCAGCGCTCTGCCTCGGGATACTTGATCTTAACCAGATAATCGTTCACCAGAGCGTTCTGGTCTTCATAGACATCGAGCGGGGTCTGACACAACTCGCAAGGAATGCCTGCATCCTTGAAGATCTTCAGGGCTTCGGCGGCAGTCATCTTTGCCAGAGCCTCATCCAGAATGCCAACCACTTCGGCGTTCAAGCCATCTGCGTTCATCTTGTTGCAGTTGTTCAAGCGCTCAGAGCCAATAAGGTCCTCGCGGCCGATAAGGCCCATGATCTTGTCGTAGTCGCGATCGTATTCAGGGTCGCACATGGCGATAGACTTGCCGTCGCCTGCAGTGTAGACGTTGTTGAAGGGGCAAATAACCTCAAGACGGCTCTTGGGATACGGATTGCCGTACTGAGCAGAAATCATGCCCGTCATCAATGCGTAGATAGCAGCATGCTGCAGTGCGCACGTTACGTACTCACCTTCGCCAGTCTGGTTACGCCCGATAATCGCAGCGCAAACGCCAGCAGCAAGGAACATGGAAGCCTGAAGATCGCCATAGCCGTTGGTGGGAATCATCGGGGAATCGCCGCGGTTTACCGTGGTGCCGAATACGCCGCCACGAGCCATGTAGCAGGTTACGTCAAAGCCAGGATCGTCCTTTTCGGGGCCCTTCTTGCCGTAGCCCAAGCCGTGAGCCATGATGAGCTTCGGATATTTTGCATGCAGGGTTTCCCAGTCGAGACCCATTTTCTTCAGGGATTTCGTACGGGTGTTGGTCAGGAATACGTCGGCATCGGCAAGGAGCTTGTCCATAACCTCAGCGCCCGTTTCGCTCTTCAGGTTCAACGAGATGAATCGCTTATTCAAGTTGCACATATCGAAAGCGAGGTTCTCTTCGTCCGACATGGGCATGTTGAATACCGCCGCTTGGGTTACGCGCAGCGGATCACCCTTGGCTGCCTCGACTTTAATGACGTCGGCGCCCCATTCGCCCAATACACGACCGGTCGCAGGCGTTGCCATGTACGTAGTAAGATCGACAACCTTGATTCCCTTAAGTGGTTTCATTGGATCTCCTTTCCCCCTCCCCGGGCGGCTTTTTCGCGTAAGCATTGCACGCATAGCGCCCCTGGTGCGCATACAGCACCCGGAGAATCACAAACCAATGAATCCATTATAGGTTAGCAACGGCAAAGCTATAGATCGAAGTCATTGCATTCAGTAATAATTCCAGTTGAAACTTATAAAAAACCAATCGGGCAGGAAACAGATCCATCAAGGCTGTTGCGGTAAAAATTAATAAGAACGAGTTGAATGCAAAAAAGCGAGCTCCGATTGCCCAAACAGCAACTGGAGCTCGCTTTGGTGAACATAGGTCCCTTTTGGCACCCTGACGGAAACTCGTTTGAATTAACGCAAGGGCCCTTAGACCTCCCCTGGAATCTTGAACAAATGCAATTAGTTTTACCCGATTACTTCCCATCGCGCAAAGCCTTGAGCTTCGCCAAGGTATCGGGGTTGATCCGCTCTGCAACCGTGGAACGACGATGCACTTCAAGGGTGCGGTCGCGTTTGGCCTCGTCGCCTAAATCTTCCATTTCAAGGCTAAAGCCATTGGCGCTCATGCGGTCGACGCCGCCGCCAAACACCGTATCCTGGATAGTGGCATCAGAGGTTACCACCATCACCTCCAAACGATTTTCACGCGCATCATATGCGATTTTCTCGATAACCTTATCGGCAGAAGAGCCATAGGGCGAAAAGACCACCTTCACGCCACCGATACGCTCGGTTTTGCCTGCCGATTCAGGGTTGTCGGCGCCATCAAAAACGATAATCGCCTTGTACTCAGTCCCCGCAAAAGCCGCAACGTCGCTGATCAGCGCCTCGCGAACTTTGTTGAATGTTTCGTGGGTATAGTCCTCTTCGCGCCTCATGTGCACATAGCGCTGACCGCTTCGCAGCACGTTGTACCCGTCGACGATAAGAAGTTTGTTACGTTTTTTAGCCATGAAAACCGCTCGATTCAAACTGAGGTCCGAATAACACGTTTATGGGGATAATTGATGCCCGCCCTGTACGCAGAACGGAGCTCCGTGCTGAAGTCAAAACAAACAAAGCCCCGACGCGAGCATGGAGCAAATGGGGAAAAGGCAGGATGCCGTTCCTTATTATTCCCTACATTGCCTCATCCACTCATACATGCAGGCAGTAGAAGCCTGAGCCACATTCAGAGAGCCAACTTCTCCTGCTTGGGGCAAGGAAACCAAAAAATCGCAGCGTTCCTGGGTAAGGCGAGCAAGGCCTTCGCCTTCGTTGCCCATTACCAGTACCAAGCGGCCCGCCAAGGGCGAATCCCAAATGCACTGCTGTGCCTTTTCGGAAGCGCCGGCAACCCAGAAGTTTTCCTTTTTCAGGTTTTCGATGGTTTGCGCAATGTTGCTAACCTGGGCGATTTTGATATGAGAAACCGCACCGGCGGAGCTTTTGTACGTTGCCGCAGTTACATGAGCCGAACGCTTGTTGGGAATAATGATGCCTGATGCGCCCACCACTTCTGCCGAACGAGCGATAGCGCCCAGGTTGCCTGCATCGGTGATATGGTCAAGCACCACAATAAGTGCCTTGCCGTCATTTGCTTCAGCGCGCTTGTTGGCAGCAATGACAATTTCATTCACATTGGAATACTGATATGAGCCAGTTTCCAGCATAAGGCCCTGGTGAGAACCGCGCTCGGAGCGCTCATCCATTTCATGGCGCTTGATCTGCTTCACCGAAATCTTCATTTTGTGAGCACGGCGAACCACTTCATCAACCGCTTTGTCACCCTTCAAGCCTTCAGCGACATACAGACGCTTAACGGGAACGCCCACCTTCAAAGCTTCCAGTACCGGACGCTTGCCTTCAATATATTCAGCCATGAACAAGCCTTTCAAACGAAATAATGTGTCCAGCTATGATAGCGCACCAGAATATAAGAACCCGCATTCCGCACCAAAGAGCAGTGCGAATTCGCGAATCGGCGCACACGCCAAATCAATCAGGGCATGCGCCAGCCAAGGAACGACCCGAATCCTAAACCAGAGCATACGCCTGTAATCTAGCAAGCGGTCGGGTAGCCCACCCCCCAGCACCGTCCTGAGGCCGACCCATGAGCCCCAAAAACAAAAAATCGCTCCTAATTGCAACATTTTTGCGATTAGGGATCGTCGCGATGGGGCGAATCCCGCCAAGGATGAATCGCATACGCACCGAAATCAGGGCATGCACTTGCAGAGCGACAAAAAACCGCCCGAAGGCGGTTTCGTTCTCAAATATATGGCTGGGCCAGCAGGATTCGAACCTACATAACTGGTACCAAAAACCAGGGTCCTGCCATTGGACGATGGCCCAGCGTATGCCATAAGGCGTTTTGTGATTATAACGTATCTGGCATGGTCAAGCCAAATAAACAGCCGATTCGCCAAAACGCCACAACCCAATATGAGCGCCGTCATGCCACGTACGGGGAGAGGAGAACCTATCGCGCTCTTAGCTCCCAAAACGCCACGGCACTCGCAGCAGCAACATTGAGAGAATCAACTCCATGCGCCATAGGGATCTTCACCGTATAGTCGCATGCGGCTATGGTGCGCTGCGACAGACCATCGCCCTCCGTGCCCATGATAATGGCAAGTTTTTCACATTCTTTGAGCTCAGGGCAGTCGAGGCTTACCGAATTGTCGTCAAGAGCCATGGCCGCAGTCTTGAATCCTAGGCTCCGCAACTTGGCAATACCACCCTGAGGCCATTCCTCCCCCGGCTGATCTCCGATGCGCGTCCAAGGCACCTGGAACACCGTGCCCATAGAAACACGAACCGCACGACGGTACAAAGGATCACAGCATGCGGGCGTGCACAAAACCGCATCCACCCCCAACGCCGCAGCACTGCGGAAAGCGGCACCCACGTTGGTATGGTTGGTAATGTCTTCCAAGATGGCAATGCGGCGTGCATTGGCAACCGTTTCTTCCACCGAAGGCAAAGGTTTGCGGCGCATTGCGCATAGCACGCCACGGGTCAGCTCATAACCCGCCAACTTTTCAACCTCTTCAGCAGGCATAACGAAAACAGTAAGGCCGCCTTCTTCAACAGGCTTATTGCCGCCCATACGATCTACAAGACCAGCCATGCGCTCAAAACGATGCTTGGGCACCAAGAGGGAAATCGGCTGATAGCCCGCCGCCAACGCACGGTCGATAACCTTGTCCGATTCGGCGATGAAAATTCCCTTTTCCGGCTCAAGCTTATTGCGCAACTGAAGCTCCGTCAGGCGCGCGTACACATCAAGTCGCGGATCCTCCAAAGAAGTTGGGTACTCAATCATTGAAAGCCTTTCAATAGCTGTCTTTTCCCTATGTGCAGCGCACCCGCCGACCGCCACGAAACGGGAGCTACACCACCAGCAACGCCAACAGCGGCAAAGTGACGATCGAGAGGATGGTGGTTATGAAAGTTCCACGCGACATAGTCATGGTATCGCCGCCATAGGCCAAGCACATCATAATGCCCGACGAAGCAGCCGGCATCGCCGACTCAATCACGATAACCGCAAGAATATACGGATCATGGATAAAGATACCGCCTATGAAAAAGATGAGCAGCGGCACACCTGCCAAACGCATGAACGAAGTGAGGTAGCTCCAGCCATCGTTCACCATCTGCTTCAAGGGCTGCTTGGCGAGCGTCGATCCGATTACCAACATAGCTGCCGGCACCGTCATCTGCCCCAACAGATTACACATCTGACCAATATAGCCCGAGTCGGTAACGCCGAATAGGGCAAGAAACATAGCAATGAAGCAGCTGATAAGACAGGGGCTCACAAGCTGCTTGCCGATAGCCTTCACCTGCTCTTTTAACGGCTTTTTGGCCGCCACGCCTTCTGTTCCTGTACTCGCGATAAACAACATTCCAACCGAGAACATAAAGACGTTGTAGGGAATGTTGTATACGGCGCCGTAGAGCACGGCGTCATTCCCCATGATGGCACCCAACACCGCGAAGCCGATAAAGCCCGTATTTCCGAACGATATGAGATACGCATGCGCACCCTGCGCCGGCTTCGGCACGCCCCGATACACCACACGCACGAAAACCCACGCAAACAAACAGATGAAAAAGTAGAGCACGGTCGAACACACCAGCAACATCAGGATGGTGTTGGAATCGGGCAAATTCGTGTTGCCCAACACCGAATTTAGGATCATACCGGGAAGCGCCACCGTCATGACGAGCTTAGAAAGCAGGGCGTCGAAGGCGTCGTTCATTAAGTGAAGTTTGCGCGCCAACGCGCCAAGCAGCACCACGGTGAACAGAATGAGCATCTGCAATCCAGCGTGTGTGAGAACTTCCACAAACAACCCCTTATGTAGCTACCGATTGCGCCTTTGAGGCGCAAAGCAATTATAGGGTAAGGGAAGTATGCAAATGGATAAGCAGGGCAAAGGTGGCAGCAACGCGGTCGATGAAGAGGAAAAGCGGCAAGTGCGCGCAATGGACGGCAGAGTGCGCCTTCGACGCACCTGCCGCTCGGAGAATGTGCACGCGTCCGGCAAAAGGCACAAAGCGCAAGCACGAACGTGAAAGCAAATGCCCCAACAACGCCGCTCAGCCCGCTACACCACAATAAGCGCAATAACAGGCAGGGTAATCAGGGAGAATACCGTGGTTAAGAAGGTTCCGCGTGACATGGTTCGCGTGTCGCCATCATAGGCCAAGCACAACATGGTGCCATTCGAAGCGGCGGGCATGGCAGCCAGAAGCACCAGAATGGCAAGGAGGTACGGATCGCTCACGAACAGACCGAAAACAAAGTACACGCCTACCGGAACCACGATAAGGCGAATAAGCGTAGTGAGATAGCTCCAGCCGTCGAACAGCATTTCGCGCACAGGCATCTTCGCCAAGGTTGAGCCGATGATAAGCATTGCGGCAGGAACCGTCATTCCGCCCAAGATGCTGCACGTTTGCCCAATGGGGCCGTTGTCGGTTATATGCAGCAACGCCAAGGCCATCGCAGCATACGAGGCCAGCATCACCGGTTTGGTTAGAGTGTGGCCCAGTGCTTTTAGTTGCATTTTCACACTGCGCTTTTCCCTCGTTTGTTCATCGTCGCCCGCGACAAAGAACACGCCGAGCGAAAACAGCACCACGTTGAAAACGATGTTGAATACCGCCGCATACAGCACAGCGTTGTCATCGAATATGGCGGCAAGTACCGCGAAGCCCAAAAATCCCACGTTTCCGAACATCATCATGAAGGCATGTGCTCCACGTGCTGGACGGTTGAGCTTGCGATACACCAGGTGGGCAACGGCGTATGAAAATACTGCAGCAAACAAGAAATACAAAGCCGCATAGCCAAACATGGTAAGGATAACCTCATCGGGTGGCAGCTGACTGTCGGAGAGCACCGAGTTTAAAATGGTTGCGGGAAGGGTGATAGACATTACCAGCTTGGAAAGATTCCCATCGAAAAGATCGTCTGTCATGCGCTTTTTCCTTGCGATGAAACCGCACAACATGATCGCGAACAACATCAGCATCTGGGTGAACGTGTGCTGAAAAACCTCCATAGGAGTAATTCCTTCTTCCTGCGCATGCCTGATTGATATGCAAAATAACTAACGAATATGCCCAATAGGCCAAAGGCCCGCACGCGAGGGTACTCCTGTCCGCTAGACGAGAATGTCGCAAGGTCGATTCTCCACAAAACCATAGCAATAGGATCAAAAATGATTCACCAAAGCTATCAAACGGCCCAGAATGAAGTCCGCCAGGGGTTCAGAGAGCAAAGCGAATCCGAGCCAACACCCCAAGGGCGTTGACCAAGCTCAAAGAGCGAAGCGAATTTGCCCCCCAACCCAGCCGCAGCCCCAAGGGTTCAGACAGCGAAGCTAATCCGAGCCCAACGCCCAAGGGGCGTTGACGAAGCCCGGGGCATGCGCCAGCAAATCAGCGAGCGACGCCCTGGCGAGTGCAGCTGACTTGAAAGCACAAAGAATAGTCTCATGACCATGCTGAGCGCTTGAAAGACAGCTGTGCCGCCAGGGCACCGCGCAGCGTCATCCCATATGGGGCGAGTGCACAAAAAAAGCACCCCGAAGGGTGCTTTTTTCAGTGCACGAGCGGACGTACCGAACTTACATCATACCCATGCCGCCGCCCTGGCCCGCACCAGCGAGTGCGGACAGGTCGGGACCTTCCTTGGGGATTTCGTTGATGGTTGCCTCGGTGATGAGGATCAGGCCAGCAACGGATGCTGCAGACTGCAGAGCGGTGCGCGTAACCTTTACGGGATCGGAAACGCCCATCTCAATCATGCTGCCCTCTTCGCCGTTTGCGAAGTTGTAGCCTTCGCCCTTAGCGAATGCCTTGGCCTTTTCGACAACAACGGAGCCTTCATAGCCAGCGTTGGTCGCGATAGCGCGCATAGGAGCCTCAAGCGCCTTGCGGATGATGTCGACGCCAACCTGCTCGTCTGCGTTTGCAACCTCAACTGCGTCAAGTGCGCTGATTGCGTTGATGAGAGCTACGCCGCCACCAGCAACGATACCCTCTTCAACTGCCGCGCGGGTTGCCTGCAGAGCATCTTCGATGCGGCTCTTCTTTTCCTTAAGCTCAGACTCGGTAGCAGCACCAACCTTAAGAACAGCAACGCCACCGGAAAGCTTGGACAGGCGCTCCTGCAGCTTTTCCTTATCGAAGTCGGAGGTAAGGTGTTCCAGCTCGTTGCGCATCTGAGCAACACGAGCATCGATTGCGGCCTTGTCACCAGCGCCGTCAACGATAACGGTTGCATCCTTGGAAACCTTAACGGTCTTAGCGGTACCAAGAGCGTCAACGGTAACGTCTGCAAGCGTCATGCCGAAGTCCTTGGAAACCACCTTGCCGCCCGTAACAACTGCGATGTCCTCGAGGATGCGAGCACGACGATCGCCGAAGCCGGGAGCCTTGATAGCAACTACGTTCAAGGTGCCACGCAGCTTGTTCAGCAGCAGGGTGCCCAGTGCTTCGCCCTCAACGTCTTCTGCAACGATGAGCAGCGGACGGCCTGCCTTCATGATGCCTTCCAGCAGGGGAACCATATCCTGGATGGAGGTAACTTTAAGGTCGGTGAGCAGGATGTAAGGATCGTTCAGAACGGCTTCCATGCGCTCGGAGTCGGTTGCCATGTAAGGAGAAATGTAACCGCGATCGTACTGCATGCCCTGAACAACATCGATGTCGATGCCGAAAGTCTGGCTGTCCTCAACGGAAATAGCGCCGTCTTTGCCAACTTCGTCCATTGCCTCAGCGATCTTTTCGCCGATTACTGCATCGCCGGCAGAAATGGTACCAACGTTTGCGATCTGCTCCTTGGTGGAGATTTCGGTTGCATCGTTCTTAATAGCAGCAACAACAGCTTCAGTTGCCTTATCGATACCGCGGCGAATGCCAAGAGCGTCAGCACCAGCGGTTACGTTGCGCAGGCCCTCGCTTACGATTACGTCGGCAAGGAGGGTTGCGGTAGTGGTGCCGTCGCCAGCAACGTCGTTGGTCTTAACAGCAGCTTCCTTTACCAGCTGAGCGCCCATGTTTTCCACGGGATCTTCGAGCTCAACTTCGCGAGCAACGGTAACGCCGTCGTTGGTTACCAGCGGTGCGCCGAAAGAGCGCTCGAGAGCAACGTAGCGACCCTTAGGTCCAAGGGTTACCTTTACGGCGTCTGCGAGCTTCTTTACACCCTGAGCCATGCCTGCGCGGGCGTCGGCCTCAAACTTAATTTCCTTAGCCATATTGAAATTCCTTTCAAATGAAGTAGTACCGAATGAAGCGCAAAAAGCGCTTGCGCTTGCCGCTCCGAGTTATGCGGCAAACCAGAACCTACTTACTCTGCGTAAACAGCGTAAATGTCGTCTGCGCGAAGGATCAGAACCTTTTCGCCTTCAACGTCAACTTCGGTTCCGCCGTACTTGCCATACAGAACATGGTCGCCAGCCTTAACAGGCATGGGAAGGTGCTCGCCTTCGTTGTTGACCTTGCCTTCGCCTACAGCCAGAACAACACCGGACTGGGGCTTTTCCTTGGACTCTGCAGCGATGTACAGGCCACCTGCGGTGGTTTCCTGAGCCTCGTCCTGCTTGACGATGATGCGATCACCGAGCGGCTTAAGATTCATAGCGTGCTTCCTTTCGCAATTTAATTCGCGCCTGGTTGCAAGCGCGGTTGTTACCATGGTTTAGCACTCAACTTTTAGGAGTGCTAACGGATATACATACTAGCAAGTTGACCTAAGAATGCAACCATCCGTGAAGAAAACTTGAGTGTACGGCACTTAGATATTCAGAAAGCTCTTTCGATCGATATATGAGCCTTTGACCTGGTGTTTCGAGAATCATATAGGTAAATTTCAGGTGATTTTTCACACGGAATTACAAAGGTTGCACCGTTTCGTTACCGCCTTGTTGCCAAATTTCTTGGCACTCAAAGGGTCGGAGTGCTTGTGTAGGAGCCTGATGACAATGCCGGCTTCTCACGCTGCACCACGCAAAACCAGTTTCGGCAAAAGCGGGTATTGCCCCAACCGCCATCTCGCAAACGACCGAAGCAGAAGCATCTCTCTACAGCAGCGCTATTTCCTTCGGAAGCGGAGTGCGGGCATGTTCGCCTTCCCAAATATGGCGATCGATGAAATCAAGGATGACGTTAATCTCATCGTCCGTTTTCATTTCCGCAGCACCATGATCGGCATTCGGGAAGAGCTTGAGTTCAGCATGTCCCTCTCCGCATTTTTCGTTGATCATGCGCACCATAGAAACTGATTGTGTATAGGGGATGATGCGATCCTGCACCCCTTGAAGGAAATACGCTGGCGGGAAATCCTCATTCACGAACTTAATAGGGCTGGCAGTTGCTGCAATTTCCGGGTTGTCCATGCAGCTTACGCCCATAAGCTGGTTGTGCATCTTGCCCATGCCCTTTTCACCCGTATCGCCGCGCACAGTGTTGCCGTCAGTTGCGGCAGCCTGGTCTTCGGCGGTAGTACGGTCGCACAGATCCATCTGGTACATATCAGTAGGCGGATATACCGCTACCAAGCACTGCACGGCATCGGATTGATCGAGATTGCCGTAACGGCGCCCGTTCATCACAGGGCGACCGGCAAGCGCCGCTACCATGCAGGCAAGGTGCCCACCTGCGGAATTGCCCATGATGGCGATGTTTTCAGCATCCAAATTGTATTCGGCCGCATGCGCGCGCAAATAGCGAATTGCCGCACGAACATCCTCAAGCGGTTCAGGCCAGTGAACATCGGGCACCAGGCGATATTCGACGCAGGCAACGGCATATCCCTGCGAAGGGAATTTGAATACTCCCGGCATGGTGTTTTCGCGCTTGTTGCCCGAAACCCATCCGCCACCGTGCACGAACACGATAAGCGGAAACGGCCCCTCCCCTTCATTCGGAAGCCAGACATCCATCACCTGACGAGGATCCTCGTCGGCATACGGAACATCCAGAAAATAGCGCGCAAACTGCGTAGGATCAATTTCCCTAAAACTCCCCATACCAAACCCCCTTGCATGTATGAAAAAAGCGAGCACCAACATGCTCGCTTTTTAGTTTATAGCAGCCCTCTTGCAGTTCAGGCGTCTTACTGCCGCCAAAAGCCAGAGCCGCAAATAGGCAGCTAGGCCATATAGTAGCGATCCAAAAACTTCAGAAGGTCTTCGCCCTCTTCTCTTGACTCCACCATGAAAAGCCATTCCTTTTCGTCGTAGTCGAGGATATCCAACGCCCAAAGATCTTTGTTGCCCCGCGCCGTCATTGCAGCCAGAAAGCCAATTGCCAAAGGATGGAACGAAAACAGCGTTGCAACAGAGCCAAAAAACGCGCCTTTCTTCAAAGCATCTTCACCCGCGGCTTCACCGTTCTTGAATAGAGTGCAGTTGCGCACACGAATACGTTCCATGGGCTTAGCGAACAGGTCCGCTGTTTGGACGCGTTCGACGCCATGACGCGACAAGCGAAGGTAATGCCGGTAGCCCTCCAGGGGTTCCCCGTTGGCGCCAACCGTTATTTGCCTTACAGCGACGTAGCACTTTTCAACGTAGAATGCGTCGATTTCGCAATCTCGGTACTGCGGCTCGGGAATGGGGCGGGACTCGTCATGATGATCTTCGAGGGACTTTTGCTCTCCCTCATTGCCCTCGGGGGCCATCGCCTTTATGGCGCCATCAACGGCTCCAGCGGCAATCTTTGCAGCATTGTTCGCGATGTCGCCAACACCTTTGGCAACATCGCCAACGCCTTTAGCGACGTCGCCGACAAAAGCGAACGGATCAAAACCTGGCATGGTTATTTCTTTCCGATAGAACCGAAGAAGCCACCGATTCCCTTTGCGGCATCACCGAGTCCTTTACCAGCCACGCGCAAACCGCCTTCAAGCGCTCCGCCTGCAACCTTGGCGCCTTCTTCGAGGACACCCCCAGCCGCTTGGGCTCCCTTTCCAACAACGTCGCCAACAGCTGCCACGCCGTCAGCCAAAGCTTTACCAGCCTGCTCGCCCGCAGAAACTGCCGCAGCCCCTGCCGAACAAACCGCCTTCGAAGCGTTTTCGACCGCCTCATCAACAACATTTTTTGTTGCCCCGTCGACCTCAGACTTGTCAATTCCCGAAACAGGGAGGGACCTGAGGTGCTTGCGCAGGCGCTCGGCGCCTGGCTTGAATGAAGCGTACGTGAGACCGCCTGAAATAAATGCCCCAGCCACAGGAACCGCCTTCTTTGCCACTGCATTAGCAAAAACTTCTTTGGTCATGGTCTTTTGCGTGAGCACTTTAATAACCTGTTTAGCAGGCTTCCACCAAGGAAGCTTGGTTAATGTCTGTTTTTTGATTGCCGCTGCAACACCATCCACCGCAACACCTGCAGTAATTTTCGTTATCGTTCCAGCAACGCCCGTCACATTAAGAACTACGCCTAGAAAAGCAATCAGCAACCCCACGGTTTCATCGTTAACCTCGTTTTCTTTATCCAGGAAAGACTGCCACCCATAGAGATATGCAAGTTTTTGCTCTATCCTCATAACATGCGCAAAATACTGAGCGGCATCAGCGGTTATAGAACCCGCAATGGCAACACCACCAGGCAAGCCTGCAAGGAAAGACAATGCAGAGCATTTCTTCGTCTCAAAATCGATAACCTCTGCCGCAATTCTGTCTAGTTCCTGAGGGGAAATCCCTGCCTCGATAGGGGTCTTTTCAATCGCAAGCTCCGCATTAATCTCAGGACAACGACGTTTTAGCTCAGAACGAAGAAAATGAGCTCTGTCAATTTTTACCGATTTCAGCGATGCAACGCACCTTAAAACCTTGGTAACGAATTCTTCCAGTTCTTCATTTGTAGCGCTCCCAATATCAGGGAGTTCGATTGCACCTACTGCCCCTTCGGCCTCTTTTCGCAATTCATCATCTTCGCATTCGCCTTCGACACCATTTTTCTCACTCATCTCAATCCCCCTCTTAGTCAGGCATGATCCTTTCGGCACAAAATATAAGCCTACCGCCTCCCATTAAGGAGACGATAGACCCTGATAGCAATGCTTTTTTTGCTGTAGCTATTTGTTGCCCAGCGTCTTATCTACGTCATATTCCTTGTTGTAGAACGCAGACAGCACATCAGAATAGTCGCGATACAAATCAGATTGAGCATCGGAGTAGCTTCGGTACAGGTCAGACTGCGCATCAGAATAGGCGCGATAGAACTCTGTGCATTCATCAGAGAGCGTCTTATAAGCGACCTTTCCCGATGAAGATTGCAGCACGCCAGCATAGTAAGTGTCATACATATCGGACATTGCGTCCTGATAAATACCACGATAGAAGTCCGTCATCTCGTCTTCGTAAACAGCTCGATAGAACTTTGTCATTTCATTTTTAAGCTCGCTGTAGTCTTTGCTCTTTCCCTGTGAGACAACGAGCTTGTAGTAGCTCACAGCGTTCTGATTAGTCCGTTCGAACAACTTTTCTGAAGCATCCTGCGTCGAAGCGTACCAATCAGTTATCGCTGCCTTTCCAGCAACATAGCTATCAAATGAGTCGCCCGCAGCCTCTTTAGCCTTCGACTCTTCACTCAGGATGCCTTCCTTAGTTGTCTTAAAATCGTTTTGAATGTCCTCAATGATTCCGTCCGTTGTTTTTGCTGCCGACAAACCGTTGTCCTTGGCTTCTTGCTGTTGGGCGTCTTGACTAGATCCGCTGCACCCTACCAGGCATAATGCCAGAGCACACGCTGCAACAATAATCGCCAACCACTTTATTTTCTTCATCTTCTTTCTCCTTCTTTTCGTTGCCGCAGGCACATTCCGCCTGCGGCCTTTCCTCGCGGCCCAGACTAGGCTTTCGCTGCCAATGCCACGTTTAACGCTTCATCTATGAATTCGTAGGATCCCGGACCAAGCCACAGTTCAAGGGTTGGTTCCATACTGGGCGAATTGAGCACTTCGCCTAGCGCCCTCGCCACTCCAGCCTGTGTTGACTCTCCAACAAGCCGGGCAGTGCGTTCGAATTCTTTGCGAAGAAAGCCCTGCACACATTCCGCATCGGGCCTTTCTCCTTTGTCTAGCCATTTCCTAATGCTCTTTTCAAGCTCGTCAACTTCACCTGCGCTTATCAGTACGCATCGCTGCAGCAGAGCAAAATACACGTTGGCGCCAGATTGCTCCTGGACACTTGCAGCATCAACAACAGCTTTCATCACATACGAGCGAACCAGCTTTCGCGGCGGCGTCCTGCCTTTCGTCGCAGCCACCAGTAACCTTCCGCAGGCAATTTGCCGCTCCAACTCATCGCGCCGATCGAGCATGAGAGATACCTGGTCTTCGAGCATCGCGCAACCGCCTTCGCTCGCTTCGGAGCGTTCAAACACCCTCTTGATTTCAACTAGGCTCAGGCCACGCTCTTTATGACACTTCACCACAAACAAAGTCGCAACATCTTCAAGGCTGTAGTTACGCCTTCCCCACGAGCTATCCTTTGGCTGCAAGATGGCAACGCCACCGCGCCCTTTGTAGCACGCTCTTTGGATATCGCGCCTCGATAGTCCAATAAGCTTTTCAACCTGGGAAATCTTCCATTCTGCTTTTGACATTTCAGGTTCTCTCACCTCCCCGTCTCTACAAAAGCTGTTCAACTGTTGAACAGCAAGCACAAACCATTCTTCTGCGCGACAAGCGGAAGCTGTAGCTTGGCGAGGAGAGATGCCCTCAGTTAGATACTTCATTTTTGCCTCCATAACAACGGGAATACGTGCGACAGGGGCAGGCCCCGTCGTTATAGGGCGTGTAAAAATTGCGAGGGAGACAGCGAAATGGACGCCGAGGGCAACACTTCGGGGCAATTGCAAAAAAAGAAGTGATGCAAAGAAGGACAACAACCAGAGCCGATTCCGGCATTTAGCCTGAAAAGCAAAATGGCAGCGCATAATAGACAAGCAAGAAATAGAAGCAAAACCAGGAAGGCTGCAAGCGAAGCATGGACCAACCAAAAGCCCAAACGCCGGAACGGCGCAAAGCCGCACCTTTGTTAGCAAGCTGCGTAATTTTCTTGGTTGCGTTGAATCTGCGTCCCGCCATCGTTGCAGTGGGTCCCTTGCTCTCCAGCATCGGAACCACATTCGGCTGGGGCGAATCGCTACAGGGGCTGCTTGGCTCCCTGCCCCTTCTTGCCTTTGCGCTGTTCAGCATGATTGTCGGTGCACTAACCGCAAAACTCGACAGCAACAAGGTGCTGCTCTGGGCACTTATCGCCCTTGCCGGTGGATGCATAGTGCGCTCGCTCTCAAGCGAAAGCATGGTATGGCTAGGCACCCTGGTAATTGGCGCATCCATTGCCGTAGGCAACGTGCTGGCACCCGCCATCGTTAAGCGCGACTTCATCGCTAACGTATCTTTTGCAACTGGAGCCTATTCCGCCTGCGTTACTGCAGGCTCAGCACTTGCCGGCCTAACCGCCTCGGCAGCCGCCGATGCCCTCGGAGGCTGGCAACCTGCATTAGCGTTCTGGGCAATTCCCGCACTTCTTGCAGCATTCCTGTGGCTGCTGCGCGCAAAGCTCGCTCGGGACATTGAAAGCAATCAGGCTGGCGAAAAGGACAGCGCTGGCAAAACGCACCTAGAGCGAATGCCCAAAAGCACGAAGACCATTCGCCCCATCAGAGAAAACGCACAGGCAAAATCTCCGCTTCGCGCGTTGCTGAAAAGACCATCAACCTGGCTTGTCACACTCTTCATGGGGCTTCAATCTGCAGCGTTCTACACCTTCTGCAATTGGCTTCCTAGCATCGCTGGAGCTGCCGGCTTTTCTTCCGGCGAAGCAGGCGTGCATCTCTTTATATTTCAGGCACTCGGCATCGTATCCGGTCTTCTAATCCCGCGCTTCATGTACCTTCGCGGCAATCAAGTACGCGCAGGGCTGCTGGCAAGTGCGCCGCTGTTAGTCGCCGCATTGGGATGGCTCCTGAACCCGCACTTTTCCCTTCTCTGGAGCATTTTTGGGGGAATAGGGCAAGGGGCTTCGCTGGTAGTGGCGCTCACCCTTATCTCTCTGCGCGGAAGAACCCACGCCGAAACAGTAGCCCTTTCGGGTTTTGCTCAATCGCTTGGCTATCTTCTTGCCGCATGCGGACCCTTTGTATTTGGCGCACTTACGGAAACAACGCAGGGGTTCGAAGCACCCTTGGTATTTATGGCAGCCCTCGCCACAGCTCAATGCGCACTGTCGTTTTTTGCGGGACGAATTCCCAAAGATCAGTAACATCCACGCGGTTTTTTGCCGCGAAACACCGAATATGCCGAACTGCACGAGACCAGCTCATTTCGTATAGGGCAAATCAGGGCAGGCGCCACCATCGACCCCTGTTGACCGTAGCGGAGAAGGTGATTGCAAACATCACCCAGTTGGCAGCTCTCTTAAAAAAGGCAAAAGAAAAGCCGCCCCCACGTTGCAGCAAATCGCACCCTCATATAGGAGGATGCGATTTGCTGCAACATAGAGGGCGGCTTGCGCTGTTCGGATGCGTCGGCTTAGGCCCAGAAAAAGAAAACTGAGCATGCAAGGTTTACAGAGCGCGGATCTTTTCAGCCAGCCAGTTGGCCCACTCTTCCACGCCATCGCCACTCGTGGCGGAAATGGGGAAAATGGGTGCCTGGGGGTTCAGGTTGGCGATATGGCTGTAGAACAGGTCCTTGTCGAACGTGAACACGGGCAAGGTGTCAACCTTGTTCAACACGATGGCGGAAGCAGCCTGGAAAACGCCTGGGTACTTCAACGGCTTGTCGTCACCTTCGGGCACCGAAAGGATCATCGCCTTCATGTTTTCGCCCAAATCAAAATCGGTTGGGCATACCAAATTGCCCACGTTCTCAATAATGATAAGGTCGAGCTTGTCCAAATCGAGCACGTCAACCGCACGGCGGATCATGTCGCTTTCCAGGTGGCATGCCCCACCCGTGTTGATCTGCACAGCGGCAATGCCCTGGGCTTTGATCTTCTCGGAATCAACCGAAGAAGCAATGTCTCCTTCGATAACCGCAATGTTGAATTCATCGCGCAATGCCTCGATAGTGGCAAGGATGGTTGAGGTTTTGCCGGAGCCAGGCGATGCCAAAAGATCGAGCACGAACACCTTCTTTTCGGCGAACAGCTCACGATTGCTCTTTGCAAGCTTGTCGTTCTTATCTAGGATGGGTTGTTTCATATCGATCTGCATTGGTTGCCTCCATGTTCTTTGGGGAGTTACCTACTGAATGGTAAAGCATCGCACCGACGCCAGTTTGCTAGTGCTCGTTTGATTGAAGCTACGACTCCTCGACGGAATCATTTTCATCGGGTATATCAACCTCGATTGAGTCGATCTGCATTTCTTTGCCAGCAATAAGCTGCGTGAATCCACTTTCGCACTGGGGGCACGTTACGTGGTAGCGGTCGTGTTCGAATTCGTTTCCGCACTCCAAGCAAACGCTTACCGGCTGAATCATATTGATTTTGAAGTCGGCACCTTCGCACATGGTGCCTTCCGAAAGCGCCTCGAAGGCGAAACGAAGGGCATCTTCCACGGCTTCGGTCATAACACCCACGGAAAGATCAATTTCCAAAACCTTGGTGGCGCCAGCGTTGCGAGCCGCTTCCTCGACCGACTCCATAACGCCCGTCATAATGCCTAGCTCATGCATGGCTACTTGCCTTCGCTTTCTTCTTCGCCCCACAGATGCTCGCGATAGCGCTGCTTCAGATCCTTAAGTTCAGCACGAGCCTCCTGGGCTTCAAGCTCTTCAGCCTTTTCCGCTTCTTCCTTGCGTTTGATGCGGTGGCTGAGGCCAACGCGTGCGGCAAGCAGACTGATCTCGTACAGAACCACCATCGCGGCGAACATGAGGCCCATGGTTACAGGAGACGCATCGGGCGTTACCGCTGCAGAGAACACCAGCAGGCCGATGTACACAGCGCGCCAGCTTGCGCGCAATTTCTTATAGGGCACTACACCGAACATTACTAGGTAGAACACCACAAGAGGCATCTCAAAGCCAATGCCGAAGCCCAACTCGAACTTGATAATGATGTCTACCCACTGGCCAGCTTCGGGAAGAATGGTCGCAAAACCTGAAGCCTGGTCGGTAAGCCATTGGAAGGCGGGGTTCAGGATAATGCAGTAGCAAAATACCGTGCCGATGATGAACAGGGCCAGAGCAGCGATAAACGTAGGCAGAAACAACTTACGCTCACGTGGTTTCAACGCTGGCAGGAAAAATGCCAGAATCTGCCACAGCGTGATGGGGGCAGTTGCAACTACGGCGGTCCACAATGCCACGGTAATGCGCACCGAAAAGGCATCGAATGCGCCCAAGACATTGAGCATCACGTCGCCATTGCCATCGGTGGGCATGAACTCAGCCACGGGAGCCAGCAAGAATTGAACTACGGTACCCGTGGAAAGATAGAAAACGCAGGTTGCCGCAATGAGGCAAACAATTACGCGTACAAGACGCATGCGCAATTCGCCTAAATGCTCCATGAGCGACATGCGCGCCGGTCCGATTGCCATACGCTATTCGCCCCCTTCCGTTGCCGCTGCTTCCTTTTGCGCAGCACGAGGAGCGGGCTTCACCGGCTTGGTGCCGAATAACTCGTCGGGGGTAAGCGCCGGCGCGGACTTTGCCGAGGGCGTGGGTTTGGATGCATGTTCCGTATGATCGGACGACTTCGCCGCGGTCTTTTCGGACTTGCCTTCCGCAGCTTTTTCGAGCTCTTCGGCTTTTTTCGCCGCCTCCGCCTTCATGGCGGCGCGGTTGGCGTCGATCTGCTGGCGCTTCAATCGCTCGGCACGCTCTTTGTCGTAGCGAGCCTTGCGCTCAGCAAACGATTCCTGGGTTGCATGCGGTGCCGGCTTCGAGCCAGAACCAGACGCGGCCTTTTTGCCTGCATCGGGATCCAAAACCTCGTCGTTGATAACCGCCTTCATTTCTTCCTGCGCCTGCTTGAATTTGTTGAGCGCAACACCCAACGTTTTTGCCATTTCGGGCAACTTGTCGGGGCCAAAAATCAAGAACGCGAACAGCAGGATTATGAATAGCTCAAATCCGCCAATGCCGAACAACTGGTACTTCCTTATCTCTTCAGCGCTACCAAGCCGCACAACGGCGGGCAGCGCTTAGTGGTTTTGCCGCTTGGAACCTTTATTGGTTTCCGCCAAGGAACATAAGGCCCATGGTGGGAAGAGAGAGGGCCAAGATCAAAATCACGCACACCGCAATAACGAATATGCGCTTGAGAAGCTCTTCGCGCTTCTTCTTTTCTTCGGCAAGACGCTGGCGCTCGAGGGCACGCTCCTCGCGCTCCTTCAGCTGCTTTGCCGTCATCTTCTGCTTTTTACCGTTAGCCATTGAATCTCTTTCCGTATGCGTGTGGTCACCTTAACGCACGGTACGCAAAACAAGCCCCTCTTTTCGACAAGAGGGGCTTACTGGTGCCAATAGGCATTAAGAGCGGAGGCGACCGCGAATCTCAAGAACGTGCGCGATGTTCTTTGCCACTTCACCAGCAACGTGCAAGCGTCCACGTTCGTAGAGGACCTTGCCGTCAACCATGGTCATGGATACATCGCCGTTGCCCACTGAGCCCAAAAGGGCAGAAACAGGGTCTGACGTGGGGGTAGAGTGTGAACCGGACAGATCGACCGCAACGATGTCGGCACGTTTGCCAACCTCAAGAGAACCAACCTTGTCGTCAATGCGCAGTGCCTGGGCGGCACGCAAAGTGCCCATTTCCATAAGCGTGCGGGAATCAAGGAATTCGCCGGTAACAGCACGCTGAATGAGCAATTCCATGCGCATTTCGCTAAAGATATCCATCGTGTCGATAGAAGCCGGAGCGCCAGTGCCCAGGCCCACACGCATACCAGAGCGCAGGTACTCACTCACAGGAGCAACGCCCATGCCCAACTGAGCATTCAAGCTGGGGCATGCGCATACGGCAACGTCGTATTCCTTCAAATGCCTGATGTCTTCGTCGTTTACGCGTACGCCATAGACGATCATCACGTTCTTTGCGTCGAACAAACCCCAGTTCAACACATAGTTGACGGGAGTTGCAGAAGTGGGAAGCCATGGCGGAATTTCCATGAAACCCTGCATTCCCAGATCTTCGTCCAGGCCAGAGGGAGCGCCGTACTTCACGAAGCGGTACTCTTCGCTGCTGCCCGCCAAATCCATTGCAATAGGCAGGTCGCCGTTATCGGAGGCGTACTTCACCACACTGCGATACAGCTCGGGATGGCATTCGTACACCGGATCTGGCGCAACGCCCAGGGTGATGCGGTCGGGGTCGATGGCCTGCGACCACTTTTCCAAGTCGCTATCAGCCTTCTTGATGGCGTAGTTAACCAAGCGCTTGTCGATTGCTCCTGCCTCGCGATAGAACATACCGCGCAAACCAAGCTTCTGAGCAGCTGAAACGCAAGCACCCGTAGATGTGATGTCCGCCACAGTGGTAACGCCCGAGGAAAGCGCCTCAAGGCCGCCCAGGAACGCAGAGTCAAACGCCTCTGCATAGGAAATGCGCTTACGCAACGCAGCGATTTCCTTGCGCCACTGAACAAAGGGCAGGTCGTGCACCAAACCGCGGAACACAGCGTCTTCCATGCGTGCATGCAGGTCGATAAAACCCGGGGTAAGCGCAGCCATGCCGAAGTCTTTTACCTCTTCGTTGGGGTAACGCAAGCGCATCATTTCTGCATCGCCGATGTCGGCGATAGCACCGTCTTTAATGAAAACCGCACCGTGCTCGATGGGCTCGGATGAAACCGGAACAACGTATTCAGCGATCAGTAGCATGCGCATCCTCCCGATAGAGTAATTCTTTGCAATGATAGCATTGCGGCGTTTATATCTTGCCGTTTTTCACAGACCCCTAACGAGCCAGATACGCAAGCGTGCCGTTCTTGTCTATAATCAGCTAACGCAGACGGCAATACTCGTACTTAAGGACGCGATAGCGCATGAGCAACACCCCTCAAACGCCCGAAAAGAAAGCAGACCACTCCATCGACACCGCCACGGGTCAGGAGGCCCCTGCTGAGATTTCTTCTGCTCGCGTGAAGAAAATCTTCACTGATATTGCTTGGAAGTACGAGCGTTTCAACAAGCTCTCCAGTTTAGGCCAATACCGCAGCTGGCTGCGCACACTTATCGATAAATCGCCCATTACCAGCGAAACGCTGATGCTGGATATTGCCGGCGGCACGGGCGATGTGACGTTTACGGCCTGCGAACGGAAGCAGCCCAAGCACATCATCCTCTCCGATTACACGCCCGCCATGCTCGAAGTAGCCCAGAGCCGACTCGATGCAGGCGAGGCAAACGGCGTTCCCGTTGAGCTTGCCGTGGTTGACGGGCAAGACATTCCCTACGAAGACGGGTCTTTCGACATAATCACCATGTCGTACGGCATTCGCAACATGCCCGAACGCGAACGTGCGCTTTCTGAGATGTATCGCGTGCTGAAGCCAGGCGGCGCGCTGTGCGTGTTGGAATTCTCAACCCCGCCCAATCCCCTTATGCGCTTGGGCTACAACCTGTATTTGCGTTGGGGTATTCCCACCTGGGGAAAGATCGTCACAGGCGATGCTTCGGGCTTTGTGTACCTGGCGAAGTCGATCAAGGCGTTTCCCGATCAAAAGGGTTTCACGCGCATGCTGAAGAATGCGGGCTTTTCCCGCGTCGAATACACCAATGTAACGTTTGGCGTTGCCGCTGTTCATATCGCGTACAAGGAATAGCGGGCAAGCGCCCCTGGCATGGTTCGCTGTACATACACGTCATACATGGTGACGGGACGGTTAAGGCACTAAAAAATGGACGCGGGCCTCGGTTCTTAACCAGGGTGCGCGTCCATACTCATATTTTAGTACATCGGGGCGTGGCGAAATAGGCTGGCAGGTGCCCCTGCGCATAGTGCACTGTAGCCAGAACTACTCGATAACGTAGGCCGCCACGATTTCGGCGTAATAGGCCGTGTGCTTATTGGGACCGCCCAGCGCTTCATCGACGGGATACCACTTTTCCGCATCCGCGGCATCAAGATTGGCAAGATCCTGTTCCTGCTTGAACAGGACGCGGCACTCCAACGTAAGGGGAAGCTCGCGAATGCCCGGCACATTAACCTCTTCGGGATCTTCCAGCGTGAGCCCCAGCTCGGCAACCTTGTCCATATCGCGACCCGACTTTGCGCCGCATACCGCAGTGATCTTCTTGTCGAACTCGCCCATGGGCAGGTTCACCGTGAACTCACCCGTGGCATCCAAGAATTCCTTGGTGAAACGGCTTTCGCGCACATAGGTAATGAACAGGGGCTTTCCCCACTCAATGGCCATACCGCCCCAGCTGATGGTCATGGCGTTAACCTGACCGTCTTTCTTGGTGGTGAGCAAGACGGCATCGTTGACCTTCTTCATGATTTCGCCAGCATGTTCAATTACATCGATAGAGCGCTTCATACCAATCTCCTTTACGCGTGTTTTCGCGATCGATTATACCGAAGAGGACACCGAGGCTGCGAACGCGCTGCGTTCCCCGTATGCGACGGGCGACCCTCTCCGGGACACCTATGCCATGAGCGATTCCTAGCACTATGCGATAAACGATCCCAAGCCCCGACTAACATGTCCCGCCAACCAGGACCCGAGAAGCAAGGCCTAATACGCCTCGTCGAGCGGGGCATGGGCTTTCACGTCGCAATCCAAGCCAAAAAACTTGCCCTGCTTATAACGATCGAGCGCCACCAGGGCGATCATGGCAGCATTGTCCGTGCAGGCGGAAAGCGGAGGCATGGTAAGGCGAACGCCTATTTGATGGCACATGGCCTCATAGGCGTGACGCAGCTCAGGGTTGGCAGCAACGCCACCGCCCAGACAGAACTCTTTTGCACCCGTCTGGCGAAGCGCCGTGCGAGCCTTGGCCACCTGGACATCGATAACTGCAGCCTGAAAGCTTGCCGCCACATCAGCCTGATTGATTTCACGGCCTGCCTGCTGTTCTTTCTGCAAGTAGGTCATAACCGAGGTCTTCAAGCCTGAAAGCGAGAACTGCAAATCGCCCGAATGCATCAGCGCACGGGGGAAACGAACAGCCTTAGGGTTGCCCTTCTCAGCTAAAGCAGAAATGAGCGGGCCGCCAGGATACCCCAGTCCCATTGCCTTTGCCACCTTGTCGAAGGCCTCTCCTACCGCATCGTCGAGCGTTGAACCCATAGTTTCATAGCTGCCCCAGTCTTTTACATGCACCAACATGGTGTGACCACCCGAAACGAGAGAAACCACCATAGGCGGCTTGATATCGGGGCAGGCGATCTTGTTCGCATACAAGTGGCCCTCCAGGTGGTTCACGCCGATAAGCGGCACATCGCAAGCCCAGGCCAAACCCTTTGCGAATGCCGCGCCCACAACCAGGGCGCCAACCAAACCAGGCGCATAGGTCACCGAAACAGCAGCCAAATCGTTCCAAGAAAGATCGGCCTTGCCTGTGCGCTCGCGCGCTTGGGCCAAGCACTCGATCACCACCCCACCGATAGCCTCAATATGCTTACGGCTGGCAATTTCGGGCACTACCCCACCGAAACGGGAGTGAAAATCGATCTGAGAAGCAACCACATCAGCGACAATGGTTCCCGCTTCATCGATAAGCGCTGCGGCGGTTTCGTCGCACGAAGACTCGATAGCCAAGATGAGCTTGCCCTCAAGCGGCACACATTCTCCTGCAGCTTCGCCCGCGTGTGCAGCTGCAGCATTCAAGCGCAACTCCATACCGGCAACGTCGTGCTCGGAAAGAGGAAGCGGGCCTTCATAGATGCAAGCGTTTTCCCCATCGGAATAATAACGCGGGCGAATACCGATATTCTTCAAGCCCAAACGCTCATAGAAGGCATGCGCACCCGTATTCGACGCACGGACTTCAAGGGTCATTTCCTTTGCACCCAAATCACGTGCATCAAGGGCAATGCGTGCCAAAAGCTCTTGCGCAATGCCCTGACGCCTATAAGCCGGATCGGACGCCACCTTCAGCAACTGCACCTGACCATCGTTTATCCAGCCACCGGCATAACCCACCAGCTTCGCTTCGCCAACGTTCACCGTGCGCTTACGCGTATCAGCAACCTCAAACGCCGCCCACCACGTGCGGTCGGGACGAGGCAGCTCGTCGAGCACCTGTGCCTCGCTCCAGGCATCCGTACCCATAACCTGCGACTCCATGGCGGCAACCGCAGGCACCCATGCCGCTTCGAGCGGCTGATAGCGAATCACCGATCCGCCCTGCACACCCGACTCAAGGTCCTTCGCCTCAACGGCGTTGGCTTCGGCATCCTGCTTGGCAAATTTAATGCGCTCATGCTCTTCAGCGTCGGAAAGGCGCGTGTACACGGGAAGAAGCGTGCAAGGGTCGCCCAACACACCACCGTCGGGATCGAACGTCCCCTCCGCCCAAGCCTCCTGCGCCGCAAGAAGAAGGCCGGCGCCTGTTGGGTAGCGCTCTTCTTCGCCCGCAATGTTGCCGTGGCCTTCGCACAGAGCGGAGTATTTCTTCAGCGCATCACCCACAATGCGCTGATCGCTTCCGCTTCCCAGCCACTCGGGCAAGGACGCCGCCTTCATAACGGTATCGGAATTCAGGCGCTCGATACCGCTGTCGGTTACGTGATAGCGAACGGGATAGACTTCTTTGCGCATCGCATCGCCCAGTACCACCACTGAGCCGCGCACCCCGTTAGCCCACTGCTGCCATGCCTGAGCGTCTGAGGTGGAAACGCCGAACAGCGGCACGCCCAAACCAATGGCAATGCCCTTGGCGCTGGCAAGGCAGATGCGCACGCCGGTAAACGAACCGGGGCCACGGCCGCACACTACGCACGCAACTTCACCGCGCGAAATGCCCGCATCCGCCAACAGAGCATCGATTTCGGGCAATAGCTTGACGTTCGATGCGCGAAACGCACCGACCTCACGCGAAGTGATGCAGTCAATGGTTTTCTTGGCACGATCGAGAAGACCTATTCCCAAGGAAATCATTTCATTTGCCGTGTCGAAAGCAACTACGTAGTTGTTCATGCGAATCCTGTTCTTATTGCATTGCGGCCGCCGATGCCATCTCCGTAAAAGCAACGGGGGCGGCACGGGATGGGCAAGCGACGTTTAATGCCTGTTTTCTTTCGCTAGCTATCCTAGCGCATGCCCCTGAAAACAGAAAAACCAGGCGCAATCCTTCCGAAAAGAACGCGCCTGGCAAAAAGCTAAGCCAACGCAGCCCGCCAACTCTGAAGCATTGATTCTGCCGATCCGTGGGCACATGCCCGAATTGCCCGAACGTTTTCGCCCTCGACGGCAAGATACACCTCGAGCCTATCTTCTGGCATTTCTTCGGGAAATTTCGAAGCCCACTCGATGCAGGAAACGCCATCGCCTTCGACGTATTCGTAAAATGCCAAGTCTTCCAATTGGTAAGGGGAATCAAGGCGATACAGATCAAAATGGTACAGGGGAAGACGCCCATCGGTGTATTCAACCACCAAGTTGAAGGTGGGGCTCGTTACCGCCTGCGCAACGCCCAAGGCAGCTGCCAGCCCCTGGGTAAAGTGCGTTTTTCCCGCCCCCAGATCTCCGTCAAGCGTCACAACAGCACCTGCATCAAGCACGCCAGCCAGTGCCGCTGCGCAAGCTTGAGTTTCCTCTACCGAAGAGGTACGTGCTATTTCAACCCATTTGCCGGACATAAAGATTCCCTTCGGAAAAGCAGGATCCAACAAGAGCGCTCAATGAGGAACAACCCCATTGAGCGCTTTGGCGCCTTGGCGCCCATGCATTCATTTAACGACAAGCAGAATTTATCTGATGGTCTTTTCTGCAGCCGAAACCGTATGCTCCATGGTGATGGAAGTGGTAACAGAACCGAGACCGCCTGGGACCGGGGTGATGGCATCGACAACGGGCTCGACCGATTCATAGTCGACATCGCCGCACAGGTTGCCGTCCTTGTCAAAGTTGATACCAACGTCCAAAACCGTCTGACCTTCGCGGAAGCACGATGCATCAAAGGCACGTGCGCGACCCGTTGCGCAAATAACGATGTCTGCCGTGCGCATGATCTTGGGCAGGTCCTCCGTGCGGGAATGGCAGATGGTCACGCTGGCATTACGGCGAAGCAGCAGCATGGCAACAGGCTTGCCCACCACAAGACTGCGACCAACAACAACCACGTGCTTGCCCTCTACAGGGATGTCGTAAAAATCGAGAGCCCTTACGCAAGCTTCTGCGGTGCTAGGAGCAAAGCCTTCCTTGGCATCGGTAAACACCGCACCAAGCGATGCAGTGGAAACACCGTCGATGTCCTTCGCCATAGCAAGCTCATCACAAACAAGCTTGTCTTCCATCTCAGAGGGAAGCGGGCGGAACACCAAGCAACCATGAATGCTTGAATCGGCGTTGATGCGGCGAATTTGCAGGAGCAGTTTTTCCTGGGAAACCTTTTCATCGAGCTCGAACACACGTGTGGTCAGACCCAAAGCCTTTGCGCGCTTGCAAGCAGTGCGCTCGTAGCTCAGGTCGTCGGGGCGGGACCCTACGCGAACGATAGCAAGCGTAGGTTCGATGCCCAAGATCTTCAGACGCTCGACACGATGAGCAAGATCGGCGGCAATCGCATCAGTAACTGGTTTCGATTTCAAAATGCGGGTCATACTTATCTGAGTCCCTCCAACACAAATACGTAAATATCATCGGCACGCTTGCCCCATTCAATAATGAGACATTCTGTTTCGTCAGTGTAACGCTTCGCAAGCTTGCGATCCTCGAGCATTTTGGCATTGACGAAGATGTTCAGGGCAGCGCCCTTTAGTGCCCCTTTCGCAAAGGAAACACCCGTGGCAACATCGGAAAGCGCCATCTTTGAGCCATTATGAGCCATAAAATCGGAAAGATCGATAACGCGAGCACATGCTTTCATGATCGACAGGGGCACTTCGATGGCATCGATGAGCGCCTTCTGCATTGCTTTGGTGCGCTGCGCCTTTTCTTCTTCGGTAGCGCGGGGCATTTTAAAGCATGCCGCCAAAGGGGCAAATGCCTCAGAGTCCTTCTTCGACAAGGCAAGGAGCTCTTCGCGCACCCGCTGAAGCTGCGATAGGCATTCCTTCACCTGGTCTTCCACGTCGACATAGCTTTTCTTGCCAACCGTCAGGTTTCCCACCATAGAATTCAACGCTGACCCCAAAGCTCCCACGTATGCGGCGGCAGCACCGCCACCAGGGGTTGGGGTGCCAGCGGCAACCTCGTCAATTAATGTCCACTCGCTCAAGATGTTTCCTAATCGTTTATTACCTATGACAACGATACGGGCCAGCGCACCTGCGCCAGCCCGATAATACCTTGCTAGTATTTCCAGCTATTCTCTAGCAGCCTAGAACAAGCCAGAGATCTTGCCCGTTTCATCAACGTCGATCTTGAAGGCAGCAGGAGCCTTGCCCAAGCCCGGCATGGTCATTACATTACCGGTAAGGGCAATAACGAAACCAGCGCCTGCAGATACCTTAACCTGACGAACCGTGATGCGGAAATTGCGCGGAGCACCAAGCAGCGCAGCATCGTCGGAGAAGCTGTACTGGGTTTTCGCCATGCAAACCGGCATAGATCCAAAGCCCAATTCTTCAAGCTGCTTGATTTCCTTCTTTGCAGCAGGAGCAAAGTCTACCCCATCTGCATGGTAAATGCGCTTGGCAACTGCCTCGATCTTTTCCGCGAGACCCATATCATCTTCGTAGGTGAAGGTCAGAGAGCTTTCCTGCTCGCACAGACGCATAACTTCCTCAGCCAACTCTACGCCGCCTTCGCCGCCTTTTGCCCAAACCTGGGAAAGGGCAACGTTGACACCGAGCTCCTGGCACTTGGCGCGAACCAGATCGATTTCTGCCTGAGTATCAGTGGGGAATTCGTTGATGGCGACAACGCATGGGAGGCCGAACACCTGAGTAATGTTTTCCACGTGCTGAAGCAAGTTGGGAAGACCCTTTTCCAGCGCTTCGAGGTTTTCCTCGTTCAGGTCTGCCTTGGCAACGCCGCCATGGTTCTTCAGCGCACGAACCGTGGCAACCACTACAACAGCATCAGGCTTCAAGCCCGCAAGACGACACTTGATGTCCAGGAACTTCTCGGCTCCCAGGTCGGCACCGAAACCGGCTTCAGTTACCGCGTAGTCGCCCAGAGCAAGAGCCATGTTGGTTGCCATGATGGAATTGCAGCCATGTGCAATGTTGGCGAAAGGACCGCCGTGCACGAATGCGGGGGTTCCTTCGAGTGTCTGAACCAAATTGGGCTTCAGCGCATCCTTCAAAAGCGCAGCCATAGCGCCTTCAGCATGAAGGTCATGGGCGGTAACGGGCTTATCGTCGCGGGTGTAGCCAACAACGATACGGCCCAAGCGCGCCTTCAGGTCGGTGATGGAGGTTGCCAAGCAGAAGATGGCCATGACCTCGGAAGCAACCGTAATATCGAAGCCGTCTTCACGGGGAACGCCGTTGGCTTTGCCGCCCAAGCCGCACACGATGTTGCGCAGCTGACGGTCGTTCATGTCAACAACACGCTTCCACGTAATGCGGCGAACATCGATGCCAAGCTCGTTGCCGTTGTGGATATGGGCATCGAGCAATGCAGCAAGCAGATTGTTTGCCGCGCCAATGGCATGGAAGTCGCCCGTGAAATGCAGGTTGATTTCTTCCATAGGGATTACCTGGGAATAGCCACCACCTGCGGCACCGCCCTTGATGCCGAACACCGGTCCCAGGCTGGGCTCACGCAAAGCGATTACCGTCTTCTTTCCCAAGCGGGAAAGAGCATCGCCCAAACCTACCGTCGTGGTGGTTTTACCTTCGCCGGCAGCGGTGGGGTTGATTGCCGTGACCAGCACCAACTTACCAGGCTTATGGTCTTCGTTGCGGAGCAGGTTGTAGTCAACCTTTGCCTTGGTCTTGCCGTAGCACTCGAGGTACTCTTCCGAGATACCTGCCTTTTCAGCGATTTCGGTAATGGGGCAAGGCGTTGCCGCCTGCGCAATTTCGATATCCGTCAGCATAAACAGTTCGCTTCCTCTTCTTGGCTTATTGCTCTGTCCTACTGGGTTTTACTGGGCGATCTCATCGTAGATCATACGCAAGCCCTGCAAAGTGAGTTCAAGGTTGATTTCGGCGATGTGCTTCGATGCGGGGGCGATGCGGTGCGCCAAGCCACCGGTTGCCACCACCCTGGCCTCGTAGCCCAACTGATCGAAAACGCGCTCGACCAAGCCGTCGACACGAGCGGCCTCGCCGTACACCACGCCAACCTTGAGCGCATCGGCGGTGTTGGTTCCGATTGCCGTGCCCGGGTCTTCCAATTCTACGGAACGCAACAACGCTGCACGGGAAAGCAGACTACGCATAGACGAATCGACACCGGGGGCAATAATGCCGCCCACGAACGTGCCTGTCTTATCGATGATCTCGATATTGGTAGCAGTACCGAAGTCGACCACAATGACGGGCGAACCGTACAGGCATTTCGCAGCAGCGGCATCTGCCACGCGGTCGGCTCCCAATTCGGCGAACTTCTCCTGGTCCATGTTGATAAGGTGCCCCACGGTTTGGGCGGAAATGACAAGCAGCTGAACGCAGAACGAGCGATAGCACGCCTTTTCCCAATTATGAGTAAGAGCGGGAACCACCGAGGCCAAAATGGCGCCGTCGATGCACTTGGGATCAACGCCTTCGGCCTCCATCAGAACATGCAGTTTAATTCGGAGCTCATCACTGGTGTGATCTACGTTGGTAGCCACACGCCACATATGAACCAAGTGCTCACCATCGTATACACCGAGCACGGTTTGGGTATTTCCCACGTCAATCGCAAGTAACATGTTTCTGACAATCCCTTCAGGTTTAAGCGATACGAGCGAATGCTACCATACTATCGATTTTGGACGGCAATCCCTTAGCCGTAACCGTAATTAACGCATCCGCAGAAGGTGGCGCAATGGAAAATCCCGCTCGCATACTCATCGTAGACGATGAGCCTTCAATCACTGAATTTGTAAGCTATGCCATGCAGAAGGAAGGCTACCTCACCGAGGTGGCTTCAAACGGCGAAGATGCACTTGAGAAAATCGAGAGCGACCACTTCGATCTGTTCATTTTAGACATCATGCTGCCCGGTATCGACGGATACGAACTGTGCCGCCGCATCCGCGCGAAGATGACAACGCCCATCTTGTTCCTTTCTGCGCGTGACAGCGAACTGAACAAAGTCGTAGGACTCGAGCTTGGAGCCGACGACTATCTCGCAAAGCCCTTCGGCGTGCGCGAGCTCCTTGCACGCACCCGCGCCCTTCTGCGTCGCAGCCAAGGCCTGGAAAACGCGCAGCCCTCGAATGAGGTAACGGCAAGCGGCATCACCTTGAACGAAGACACGCACGTTGCCCAAGGTGAAAAGGGTCCCATCGACCTTACCCCACGCGAATTCGAGCTGCTAAGCTGCCTTATGCACAATGCGGGTAAGGTGGTTTCCCGCGAAGACCTTCTCCACGATGCATGGGGATGGGAATTCATCACAGAAACGAAAACAGTCGACACGCACATCAAGCGTCTTCGCGATAAGATTGAGGCAGCCGGGTACGACCCGAAGCTCGTTGAAACGGTGCGCGGATACGGCTATCGCTTCAAGAAATAAGGGGCCGCAGACCGGCGCATGCGCTATCTGCCGCTTCGAGGGGATTCAATGAGGCTGTTTACCAATATTTCTTTTCTCACCGCTTTGCTGGCTATTTTCGGCAGCTCTGTTACGGCTGCCATTGCCGTGCTGGCATTCGGCTGCTCGCGCTTCATCTTGGCATTTATCATCCCCGTTTCCTGCCTCTGCTATTTCTTGAGCTTGCTTATTGCGCATTTCATCGCCCAACCGCTCACTGAATTGGCGCAGAAAACGCGCGCCTACCGCGAAGGCGACAAGAGCATCGTGTTCGAACCTACAGGTGCGCTGTACGAAGTTGACCAGCTGTCTGAAGATTTCCGCGAGTTGAACCACGCCTACGAGGCAAAGCTCGACGAGCTTTCCAAAGTACAGGATCGTCAAGATTCTTTCGTGAGCGATGTTGCCCATGAGTTCCGCACGCCCCTCACCGCCATCAGCGGCAATGCCGAATTGATGCTTGACCCCGATATGCCCCAGTCAACACGCGAGCATTTCTGCGAGATCATCCTGAGCGAGTCGGAACGCCTGAAAAAGCTCACCAATTCGCTCTTGGCGCTGCAGCACGCAAAAGAAGGCGTTCCCGCAGCGGCCTTGAAGCGCTTGGATATCGCACCCGTTGCCCAAGAAGTTGTCGAAATGCTTGAGCCCATCGCCCAAGACAAGAACGTCACCTTAAGCGTAGAGGGCGCTGCCCCCGATATCCTGGGCAACACCGATCGTCTCAAACAGGCGATCATCAATTTGGTTGATAACGCCATTCGACATGTTGAAGAGGGTGGCCATGTCCGCGTCTTACTTTCCGGCGTAAACAACCAGGCAATAGTTGCCGTAAAAGACGATGGTTGCGGCATCGAAGACGACCCTTCCCTCCTGTTCAAGCGCTTCTATCGCAGTGACGCCTCGCGTGCACGCAACAGCGGAGGCGCGGGCCTCGGACTGGCCATTGTGAAGGAAATTGTAGAGAGTTTCGATGGCACGGTAACCGCGTTCAACGCCCCCGAAGGCGGCGCCGTATTTGTGATGGCGTTCCCCGCCCTGTAGCGCCCCTTCGGGGATGCATCGCGACGAAATATTGCCACAACTTGCCACTTAGGAATGCATTGCGGCTAGACCTCACCCAGGAAGGCACTTTCGGCTGCACGCGTTTTTTCGTTGCCGTACTGGCATCCCCGCGGAAAGGACAAATCACAGCGCTGACACCTCCACGTAGAGGACGGACGGCGACGCTGGCGCCTCCACATAAAGGACGAGCCACAGCGCTTGCACCTTCACGCAGGGAGCACGCTAATACCGCAGTGAAGGACGAACCTCAACGCTGGTCGCGCGCCGAACCTCGCACAAAAGGCAGAATTGCAAAAGCGTGGCAATATTTGCCCATTGTGCATGATTTGAGGGATTCGGACGGGAAAAGGGCGTCTTGATGGCAAGATACCCGCGAGATGTATTCCCAAACGGCGCTTTGCAGGGCATTTTGAATACATGGAGAACATATCTTGCCAAAACCAGCTCATTTTGGATGCATAGCGGCGATATCTTGCCACGAGAGGGCGTTTTTTCTGTCCGAGGCCCCTTCGGGAATGCATCGCAACGAAATATTGCCATGACTTGCCACCAAGGATGCACTACGGCTAGATCCCGTCCAGGAAGGCGCCTTTCGGTGCACGCGAATACACAACGGCGGTTTCTTGCCAGGCTTCACCCAGTATTTACGCATATAAAAGGAGGGCCGCATAATGCGGTCCTCCTTACCTGACAGCCAATCAGAGCCAGTCTGATATCCGAATTAATCGAAGTCGGTTCGATACCTGGGTTCCCTGAATTCAGTCCAATATTCGCAATGCAACATCGATAGCTACGCCCGAGTGCTCAGGCGAAACGACCAGCCTCACGGGCCGCAAAACAGCTTCGCAGCTGCGTCTGCAAACCTAGCGAGCGACTACAGCGCTTACTGCCTGGGCAATCAGCACAGCGGCAATCATCTTCATTGCGTCAATCAGAACGAAGGGCGCCACCGCAGCGGCAAATGCAGCCTCAGCGCTAAGATGGCCCGCCACCATGAGCCACGCCCAACCAAACACATAGAGAACCGCCAGGAACACCACACCCATAACCACATTACGAGCAAGAACGCCTGCGGCAATATGAGTTCCAAAGAAGGATTTCTGCTCCTCGGAAGCAAACAAGGGAGTGCGCTTCAGAAGAGAAGCGGCGGCGATAGCAACCACAGCAGCAACGAAGAAGCCGACGATGAAACCACCCGTGGGGCCCATCAGTGCAGCCAAACCACCCTTGAAGGAAGAGAACACCGGAAGACCCAAACCACCGAGAACGATATAGCCGCCGATTGCGACCAGCGCCTGCTTGGCGGGCAATGCGAACAGCACAAACATTACTGCCAGCGTCTGCAAGGTGAAGGGAACCGGTCCAAAGGGAACCGTAACCCATGCCGCAACCGCCATAAGAGCGATGGACAGGCCGCAGAACGCGACGGAACGAGCACGTGCGGTGGAATGCTGCGTCATTGCTTCGGACATTAATTTATTCCTTCCTCGATTTGAACAAACGCATACTACGTCATGATCGGGCAGTATAACGCACTTTTTCAAATTACGCTAATATACAAATAGGCATGATATGTTGCCTTTTGTGAATAACCAGGCATTTTCCAAATCAATCCGATTCGGCGTAGTTTCGCGTTAGACGCCATGCGGCACAAAATTGTGGCATGTATGCAACTGGATTCTTCGATGCAGTTTGGCTATAGCGGCCACTTGGCACAAGGGGCTAAAGCTCAGCGTTAACGGGCATTTAATACAAGCACCCACGAATGCTTTGCGAGCTACAACCGCCGTTCGTCTACAGGCAGCCATGCCCTACATCGTGCTCTTCGGCGCTACGCATGACAACCATCACCAGCCCGCAAGCTGCTAGCCAAGCCCATAAGCGTGACCACATGGAATTTAAACGACGCCTACGAATGCTTTGCGCCCTTACCAAAGCGAGACATTTCCTCTCCCGCCTCAACGCGCTTCAAACGGCGCATCTCGAACGCGAGGAACGCCGCCGCGGTAACAACGGAAAGACCATCGGCGATCGGAACCGCAAAATACAGAGCGTCCAAACCGGTAAGCGCAGGCACCAGCATAGGCAGCACAATGGGGAGCACGATATACAAAGGAATGAGGAACAGAACCTGACGGGTAAGGGAAAGGATGATAGATTTCATCGGCTGCCCCGTTGCCTGGAAGTAGTTGCCCACCACGATCTGGAAGCCGACAACCGGAAGCACAAGCAGCTGGACTTTCAGCGCAAAGGCGGTAAAGTCGCGCAGACCGTCAGCACGAATGCCAAAGAAGCTTACGATATCGCCCGAGAACAGCATGATCATGATCCACATGCAGGTACCGATAACCGTAGCCATCAAGATGCCGAAGCGCACAGTTTCGCGCACACGCGGGATAAGCCCTGCTCCGTAGTTGAATCCCAGCAGCGGCTGAATCGCCACTGCGGTACCGATAAGGGGCAGCACGGTAAACATGGCGCAACGCTGCACAACGCCGATAGACGCCAGCGCAGCTTCGGCACCCAAGGGGCTCTGCGCACCGTAGAACACCAACAGATAGTTAACAAGGAAGTTGATAACCGACATGGCCATCTGCATGATGAAGCTAGCAGCGCCCAAAGAGAAAATGAACCCTACTACTTCAGCATCGAGCTTCAAGTTACGTGCGTGCAGCTTAAATGCAACGTTCTTGGTGAACAGGAAGTACCACAATACACAAACGCAGGAAACACCCTGACCGAGCACGGTTGCCAGCGCGCTGCCCACAACGCCCCATCCAAAAACCAACACAAACAGGTAGTTCAGAATGATGCAGGAAAACGTGCCGATAACCATGGTAAGCAAGGCGCGGTTTGGCGCGCCTGCCGTACGGATGAAGTTATTCACGCCCATACCGATGATCTGAAAGATAACGCCAAAAGCGACGATCTGGATAAACGAGTAGGTGTAATCGTGGATTTCAGGCGTAGCGCTGGAAAGCGAGAGGAGCGCCTCCATACAGGGCGGGATACAGGCGATTATCGCCAGCACAACCGCAATGATAATTCCAAGGCACACCGTATTGCCAAGGCTCTTTTCAGCAGCCTGCTTGTTGCCTTCACCCAAGCGCAGTGCGGCAAGCGCATTGCCACCGTTGCCGATAAGCATGCCCAACGCCATGAAAATGGTCATTAGCGGCATGGCGGCAGTTGCCACCGAAAGGCCAATCTCGCCCATGGCCTGACCAAGGAAGATGGAGTCGATTACGTTGTAGGCACCGTTAACCAACATACCCACGATAGAGGGAATGGCGAATTCCAGCACCAATTTCGGAATGGGGCCCGTTCCCATACGCGCAGTACGGTCGTTACCTTTAGCGGCTGCTCCCCCAGCAGCATGTTTGCGCATAGTGCCCTCTTCGAAATGTGCCCCTTGATGTTCTTTCCGTTCTCCCTGAATCTGCTCTTCGGCCATGCGGGCTCGGTACCTTTCGCTCATGTTTCATTACTGTGCCGGGCCACCCGCATCAACGCGTGCAGCCAATCAATTGCTCTGCCTATTCTGATAACGCAGCTTAAATACCGCCATATCCCCTAGGCAAAATGCATGTATTTATCAAATGTGTGTCATGTTGACCGCCTAGACAACAAGCGGCTTGCCTTGAGGGAAAATACAGGTTTGCACTGAAGAAAGGGCGGCCGTGAGCGTTTTCGAAATCGTCATACTTGGTCTAGCACTCGCTATGGATGCGTTTGCCGTTACTATCTCCAACAGCTTTGCCTATCCTAAAATCTCACGCACCCGCAGCCTTTCCATGCCCCTTGCTTTCGGCTTTTTCCAGTTTCTCATGCCCGTTGTAGGGTTCGTTCTGGGTCAGTTGGTGAGCGATTTCATCACCCAATATGCTGGCATCATTACCTTTGCGATCTTGGGATTCATCGGCGGAAAGATGATCTGGGACGCCTTCCACGAAGAAGAGGGCGAAGAGGCATCCGAACAGACACTCACCATGCCTGTACTGCTGTTCCAGGCAGTTGCCACCAGCATTGATGCCCTGGCCGTCGGCGTAAGCTTTGCCGCCCTGGAAGTAAACGTACTCACCTCTTCGGGCATCATCGGCATCACTACGGCACTTACCTGCATCGTTGCCCTAATTATCGGCAAGCGCTTCGGTAACGCGCTCGGCGAAAAGGCAACCATCATTGGCGGCGCCGTGCTCATTCTTATCGGCTTGAAATCCTTGCTGCTTTAAACCAACAGCTACGGACTATCTTTGAAGCGAAGTCACGTGCACTTCGCCAGAGCTCATGGGCACAATAATCCCAACGTCGTTTTCAACAAGCAAACGCCCCAAGCCATCAACGCCACGAATAATTCCCTCGATGGTTTCATCTCCATTGATAAGCGCGAGGGATGCCCGCTTATTGCGATAAGCAAAGCGCTGGCTGTACTCATCGATAAAAGCCGAGAAGCCCTCCTGGAGCCAGCGTCCGTAGCGGCATTCCATTGCTTCAAGCATGCTTTCAACCACCTGGGTCATGACGGTACGCTGTTCTGCAGAAAGGCCCGCTTCCACAACACCATCTTGCAAATACGCCAAGGAGTACTTCCCCTCAACTTCGCGCTTGGCGAAAGGCTCATACACATTGACCCCCACGCCAACACACACACCGCCAGCCAAAGCCTCAAGCGAAATGCCCGCGAGTTTTCCCTCTGAGCAAAGCACATCATTGGGCCATTTGATAAGTGGGTTACAGCTTGAACGCACCCGCTCAAGTGCATCAGCTACTGCCAATGAGGCGACCAAGCTCAAAGTGGGGAGCATTTGCGGCAGCACGTTGGGTCGCAATGCAAAGGAAGTGTATACGCCGCCCAAAGGGCTGGCCCAAACCCTTCCTTGCCGTCCATAGCCACCTTCTTGCTCCAAGGCCGTTGCACAATACCCCTCAGGCACACCCTGGCGAAGAGCTTCTTTTACGAGTTCATTCGTCGAGCGGACGCACGCATAGGCGTGCAAGTCCCAAAAAGAAGAAACGGCCGGGCGCAAAGGCGCCGCCACCGAGGGGGCGCCTTTCGCAACACGACCGTTGTTTTGATGCTCAGACCGGCTTAGCACTTCCATGCCTTGCCCACTGTTACGGTATCGAGCGTGACTTTCGTACCATCGGAGAGCTCATGGTTGGGAGCAATCTCAAGCAGCGGTTTCACCACGAAATCACGTTCGGTAAGAAGAGGATGAGGCAAAGTCAGTACTTCCAAGTCGGACACATAGCCCTGGTAATCAAGGATATCCAAATCGCACGTGCGCGGACCGTTCTTCTTTTCGCGGATGCGACCCAGCCTGTCTTCAATGATATTCAGATAGCGCAAAAGCTCTTGCGGGGGCAGGCCCGTACGCAAGATAAGCACCGCATTAACGAACGAGTCCTGGTCTTCCACATAAGCAGGCTCGCTTTCGTAGAAGCTGGAAACATCGATGATCTGAGAATCAGGCAATAGGCACATATCGGTGATAGCCTGGCTGAGCATTGCCTTCTTGCCCTCAAGCTCCTCGCCCTCGTCGGCAACCAAAGCAACGTTGCAGCCAAGGCCGATAAACGCATAGGGTCGCAGGTTTTCCTTCAGCGACTCTTCGGTTAACGCCACGTTATGGGTGCGGATTACCGAAGCGCCCAATTCGCATGCCATCAGTGCCTCTGCGGCAGACGCAGCATCGCGCTCCTTGGGGTCATCGATGTCGTAGGCGTAGCCGATGTAGCTCTTTCGGGAAACGGCAACCATTGTGGGATACCCCAGATGCACTAACTCCTGGAAGTTGCGCATAAGCTCGATGGTCTGCTTGGCGGTTTTGCCAAAGCCAGGGCCAGGATCAAGGCAGATTCGATCGTGGGCAATGCCGGCCGCCTCAAGCCCGGCAGCACGCTTGGAGAGGTACTCGCATACTTCCGCCACCACATCATCGTATTGGGGTTCATCCTGCATGGTGCGAGGGTCGTCGCCCAGCATATGCATTACCACCAAACCAGCATCGCACCCCTTGGCAACCTCAACCATAGCAGGATCGCGGAAGCCCGTTACATCGTTGATGATGCTTGCACCCGCTTCAACCGCCGCCTTTGCCACCTCGGCATGGCGGGTATCGATGCTTACGCATATATCCTTTTCAGCCAGCTGCTTCACTACCTGAATAGTACGAGAAAGCTCTTCTTCGACAGACACGGGATTTGCACCAGGGCGCGTTGATTCACCGCCCACATCGATGATAAGAGCGCCCTCTTCAACCATTTTCTGAGCGGCAGCCACCGCTTCCTCAACGTTGGCATACGAGCCACCATCGGAAAACGAATCGGGGGTCACGTTCAAAATGCCCATGATAACGGGAGTGCGGGAATCGAAGGGAAAGCGTCCACAGCGCCAAATCATAGTTTTGCTCCTTATAAACCACGCCCCAGGCCGTATGGCCCGGGGCGTTGCTAACCATTATTGTTGGTTGCCCGATTCAGGGCCCGACGCTCCCCCGTCAGGGGCTTCAGACTTTGCGGGTGCTGCCTCGCTTACCGCGGAGGCCTGCTGATCCTGTTGTGCAGCCGCATCGGCGGGGGCATCTTCAGCAGTTTCAAGCTCTGGCTTTTTGCCTTCAGCTTCCTTGGCCTGCTCTTCCTGCAGGTACTCTGCCCAACGGTTGTTGAGCAATGCCTGGCAAGCATCGCCGTCAATCGTTTCGCGCTCAAGCAAAACGGTAGCCATAAGGTCCATCTGGTCGCGCTTGGAGGAAAGAATTTGCACCGCACGGTCGTGGGCTTCCTTCATGATGCGAGCAACCTCGTCGTCGATGCGGCGAGCCGTATCGTCGGAGTAATCCTGCGTGTTGCCGTAATCGCGGCCCAAGAACACTTCGTGATTGGGCTGACCGAACACCTGCACGCCCAAGTCGGAGCTCATGCCGTAATTGGTAACCATGGCGCGAGCCATCTTCGTTGCGCGCTCAAGGTCGTTGGAAGCACCCGTGGTAATGTCGTCGCAGAACAGCTCTTCGGCAACACGACCGCCAAGGAACACAGCCAACTCGTCGCGCATTTCGTTGCGGCTGTTGAGCACCTTGTCTTCGTCGGGAATGGAAAGCGTGTAACCCAAGGCACGACCACGAGAAATGATCGAGATCTTATGAACGGGATCGGCGCCTTCAAGCATGTGGCCAACCAAAGCATGGCCCGACTCATGGTACGCAATGGTCTTGCGCGTACGTTCATCGAGAACGCGGCCTTTGCGCTCAGGACCGGCGATAACACGCTCCATGGAGTCCTGAACTTCCTTGTTGGTGATGATGTGCTTGTTGCGACGAGCCGTAAGAATTGCCGACTCGTTGAGCAAGTTGGACAGATCAGCACCCGTAAAGCCAGGGGTGAGCTTAGCGATGCTGGCAAGGTCGACGTCATCGGCCAGGGGCTTGTTGGCGGCATGAACGTTCAGGATCTTTTCGCGACCCTTTACGTCAGGAGCGTCAACGACGATCTGGCGGTCGAAGCGGCCCGGGCGAAGCAGGGCCGGGTCAAGAACGTCAGCACGGTTGGTTGCCGCAATAAGGACAACGGAGTCGTTGGCCTCAAAGCCATCCATTTCAACGAGCAACTGGTTCAAAGTCTGCTCGCGTTCGTCGTGGCCACCGCCCAAGCCAGCGCCACGCTGACGGCCGACAGCGTCGATTTCGTCGATGAAGATGATCGAAGGAGAAGCTTCCTTTGCCTGCTTGAACAGGTCACGTACACGGGAAGCGCCTACGCCTACGAACATTTCCACGAAGTCGGAGCCAGAGATACTAAAGAATGGAACGCCCGCTTCGCCGGCAACGGCACGCGCAAGCAGGGTTTTACCAGTACCCGGAGGGCCCACCAAAAGACAACCACGAGGAATTTTTGCGCCAAGGGACTGATACTTTGCAGGGTTTTCCAGGAAGTCCTTGATTTCCTGCATTTCCTCAACCGCTTCATCGACACCAGCGACGTCGGAAAAGTGAACGTCGGGATGTTCCTCAACGCTCTTTTTCGCCTTTGCCTTACCGAATGACATCTGCGAGTTGTTTGCCTTGTTCATCTGAGAGAAGAAGAACAGCAGCAGGCCAGCAATGATCAAAATGGGCAAGATCGATGCCAGGATGGAACCCCAAGGCGATGCCAGGCGCACGCTGTACTGAATGGCAGGATGCGCTGCCATAAGCTGACCCAGCGAATCGGAGCCAACCCATGTGCAGGTGTAGTTATGCTCGGAGCCAAGCTTAGAGGCTGCAAGCTCCTGCGTCTGCACGATGGTGGGACGAGCGCCCGTGGTGCTTGCCATGCCGGAGTTCAGCGCATTGAATGCGGTGTTGAACGCGTCCGTGGTGGCCTCGCCCGCCGTAGCGGCAGGGTAATAGGTGCCCGTAATGGTATAGGAGCCGGTGTCGTAAACAGCAGTGTTCACGCGGCCCTGCTCGACAGCCTGGGTAAACTCAGACGTCACCAGTTCGTCGGTCTGAGTAACGCCATTCGTTGCCGTCATGGTGCGGGTCATCATCACGGCAAAGAAAATGCCAACAGCCAAGAATACAACCAGCGTAACGATATTGGAGCGATTGGGCTGCTTGGGCAATGGGGGCTTGCTGTGATTAGGCTTCTTTTGATTGGGTGTTTGTGCCATAGATTATTAGTTCCTTATGTTCTTCGATCGAACCAACGGACGTTATTCCTGAGCTGCTTCGGGCTTCAGCACGCCGATACACGAAAGGTTGCGATAACGCTCGGCGTAGTCGAGGCCATAGCCAACGATAAATTCATCGGGGCATTCAAAGCCAATGTACTTGCACTTGATATCTGCCTGATTAGGAGTGTCCTTGCGAAGAAGCGTTGCCACTTCAATGGAAGCAGGATTGCGCGATTCGAGGTTCTTAATGAGGTAGCGCAGGGTAAGACCGCTGTCCAAGATGTCTTCAGCGATAAGCACGTGACGGCCTTCAATCTGGCTGGAGAGGTCTTTGATGATACGAACCACACCGGAGCTCTTCATGCCGTTGCCGTACGAAGAAATGGCCATGTAGTCCATTTCGACTGGCAGGTGGATTTCGCGAACCAAGTCAGCCATGAAGATAGCTGCTCCTCGCAGCACCGAAATCACCACGATGCTCTTACCTGCATAATCTTCGGTAATCTGTGCGCCCATTTCCTTTACGCGCGTACGAATCTCATCCTCAGAAAAAAGGATGCGCTCAAGATTGGGATGCTGCTCCACGAAAGCCTCTTTTCCCACCTCTAGGTGGAGTAAATACGGGTATAGACAGTACTTCAGTGTAACAAAAGCTTTCCTTAGCGCATTTGCGGAAAGGTGCCTGTGACTGTTTTGCAATAAATCTTCACTGTACAAAAGCGCCGCCACCCCTTTTTGAGAGGTGGCGGCGCTTAAGCAATGCATAAGCCGCGATTATTCTTTTGGCTTAACCTCAGCTTCGATGGTTTCCTGCATGATTTCAGGGAAGTTCTTTAGAAGCGTATCAACAGGCAAACCGACAATGTTGTTGAAATCGCCGTCGTAGCTTTCTACCAACCTGCGACCCTTGCCCTGGATGGCGTAGGCGCCTGCCTTGTCGATGGTTTCACCCGTAGCAACATAAGCGTTGATGTCTTCGGTCGAAAGCTCTTTGAAGGTTACTGTGCTGGTCTCGGAGAACGAGCGGAAGGCCAAAGAAACATTGCCGTCGCCGCCTTTTTCCTCCGATTCGTTGAGCATAACGAGCCACACGGAAACTCCCGTGATTACCTCATGCGTTCGACCTGAAAGACGGCTCAGCATCTCGCGCGCATGATCTGCACTGTAGGGCTTGCCCAGCATTTCTCCATCGAGCACCACCGTGGTATCAGCGCCGATAACAATGCCCAAGCCTACAGGGTTTTCAGCCAAAATATCTTGAATTACCGAACCAGCCTTGCGCTCTGCAAGCTTCTTTACCGCTTCAGAGGGCTGCGAGCGTTGGTCCGCATCAAGCGATTCGTCCACTTCGGTGGAACCGGTATACACCGTAAACTTAACGCCAGCTTCTTCAAGCAGCTGCTTTCGGCGTGGGCTGTTCGAAGCCAGGATGACATTTACGGGAATAGTGGTTGTATCGGGCATGTAATTCTCCTTTTAGGCCAATCGGGCACATAAGCTTGGCAGGTACGTTTAATTGCAGTTGGCACAGTTTCGGGCAATTCCAGGCAGGCGTCACGCTTCAACGCCTAAACGCTCATTACGCGCGGTTGGGTTTCCGGCGTGCGCGGAATACGGCCATCGGCTCCACCAAAACGCCTTGCTTGTTAGCACTCACCGCTAAATTTCCCTGCACATTGGTAACGAAACCGCTGATGGGAGCACCTTCTTCATCGAAGGCAGATAGGATCGCCTCAATCGATGCCGATTCAATGCGCCCCTCGTTCCCAATAAAGGCCTCGAGCACGGCCATCACCACGCGACGCTGCAGCGGACGTGCAACCGCACCGAAAGAGGGAAGCAAGCGACAGCCATCGAACGAGTCTCCCCCGTCACCGCCGATCCACTCCAAATTGCTCTCAGCTGACTCGCTCGCCAAAGAGTCAAGGAAATCGTCTTCGTCGGCAATAAGGTTCATGGTTCGGCAAAGGGTATCGAGCAGCTGCCCATTGCGCTCTTTCGCCTTTGGGATTATCTCATGGCGCACAAACGCACGGAATCTATCAGTGTGGGCGTTGGTAGCGTCTTCGCGCCAACGGTTCCCCTCTTCGTCGAGCACCACCTCGCCGACAGGAATATCGTTCACAAAATCGCGTAGCGCCTGACGAGATACATCCAACAGAGGGCGCACCACCGGCCCGTTTGAGTACAGCATGGAGCGAAACCCACCAGGGCCCGTGCCTACGATGGATCGCATGTAGAAGTTTTCCACCCTGTCGTCTTGGGTGTGCGCGGTAACAATACGCCCTTCCGAAATGGGGATCATCACATGACGGCACAGGCTTTCGAGGGCTTCATGCGCTGCCAGGTAACGCTCATTTCGGCCGACAGCTTCTTCATTGCCACCGGTCGCTTTAGCCAAAGCCGCCACGTCGATCTCGCACGAGAAGAACGGGATTTCCAAATGGGCGGCAAGCTTTTCCACGAACCTCTGATCGGCATAAGCGTCTTCGCCACGAAGAAGGTGGTTGACGTGAAGGATGGCGGGCTGCCCCACAAGGCCGCGTTTGTAAAGGTCGCTGATAAGGTATGCCAGTGCGGTTGAATCCGATCCGCCCGAAACCATGGCAACCACGGGAGTTGCAGCACTGAACAGGCCCTGGGTACGAATGGTCTTTTCTATTGCGTCTATCATCAAGGGCTTTCCTTCCAATTCCTACCCAAGGGAAACAAAGAGGCAGTGCGCCTTGCGCTGCCGTAAGATGCTTTGCTAGCGTGTTTATTGTAAATGATGCCCACAAGGGAAACGGAGCTTTGCCATGCAGTTCATCTTGCGCACAATTGCGATTTTCGTTGCAGTCGGCGTTGCCGTCTGGCTTGTTCCGGGTATCGACATCGTTGGAACGGGAAGCTCATGGGGCTCCATTGCCGTGATGGCTCTCGTCATTGCTCTTTTGAACATGACCATAAAACCCTTCCTCCAGCTTATCGGCCTTCCCATAACCGTGCTTTCGCTGGGTGTGTTCTACCTGGTAATCAATACCATTCTTCTGTATGTTGCCGCTTCTATGGGCAATGCGCTGTTCGGCGCCGGATTCGTTATCGATTCGTTTGGATCGGGATTTGTTGCCTCTATCGTCATTTCCATCGTCTCAGGCTTCATGAACTCCATCCTGGGAACCGACCAACACCAGTAATGGAACCTTTTCTGTTCCATTTAGACCAAAATCAATCCCTTGCCCCAAAACGTTAGATAGGGCTTCGGCAATTTGGCATAATAAAAGCTTGCCAGAGACACAATTGAGGAAGGGGGATCATGGCAAACTCACGCACTAAAACCCGCGCGAAAAGCCAGGAGACCCGCAACAAGATTATTGCCGTTGCCATTGGACTTTTCCGCGCCAAAGGTTATGCACGCACCTCCATGAGCGAAATCGCTCGCCAAGCTGGAGTTGATCCTTCGTCTTTCTACTACTATTTCGCTTCGAAAGAAGCGCTTATTGAAAGCATTCTTAATCCCAATGAGCGCATCCCCACCGCCGAAGACCTTGAAACGCATAGCTCAAATCGCGCAGCGCAGCTTTATGCCCTTATCGCTTTCGATGTTGTGCACAAATGCGAGCTTCCCTTTGATTTTTGGGAGCTTGAAACCATCGCAAACGAAAACCCTTCTGGATTTGAGGCCTTCTTCGACCGTTACCGCAAACTCTACCGAACGCTGATCACCATCATCGAGCGCGGCATCGAGGAAGGTGTTTTTCATGAACGTCCCGCAGACGAACAGACCGTCGTTATCCTGTCCACCAACGAAGGCCTGCAGCACCATTACCACGCAAAGCACCGCAAAGAGCTGATCTTGGAAGCATCAGGATATTCGGTTCGTGATTACACGCCGGAAGACATCGCCTCCATGACGGGAGAGTCTATTCTGCCCTCCCTGATGAAAAGCCCTTCCGAACTCGAAGACGCCATCATCGAAGGCCGGCGTCTCTACTACATGTTGGAAAACGAGCTGGGCAAGCAATAGCGCCGCCCTGCACCGTTTCCCGAGGCAAACGCTAGCTAACAACAAGATTTCCCTCACGGACGGCAACGTTCTCAAGCGTCGGTGCCGCCAAACGAGCGCGCTTCTCCACTTCCACTTGAGGCACGCCATGCGCCTCATCGTAAAGGCCAAATACGGGATAGCCCGCTCCCGCAAGGGTGTCCATAGCATACAGGGCATCCTCGAATCCCCAGGTAAGAGCCTTTTCTGTTCCCATTGCCTCACGAGCACGATCGTACACTGCAGGCTCGCGCTTCGAGGCGCCCACTTCCTCGACCGAAACGATAGCGCTGAAATAATCGGCGATACCTGTTGCCCTAGCACCTGCCCATAGAAACTGCGGCTTGCTGGAAGAGGCCATGCTCATCTTCACATTGTTTCGTGCACACGATTCCAGGATAGCCTCAGCGCCAGGCATAAGATGGGCACGCTCGTAGTAAGACATCATGTACTCATCCATAATGCCCATAACCGCTTCCATACTCGAAGCAAGCCCATACTGCTCGTGGAAGTAACGCGCTACTTCGGGGATGGTGAACGTAGTGAACATCTTGTGCTCTTCGGGCGTTACGGTAACGCCCGCCAATCGGGACACCTCATCCTCCAAGCCGCGCCAAGCCCCCAGAGAATCAAGAAGGGTGCCATCACAATCGAAGATGGCACCCTTGATGGGATCGAGTTCCCTATTCATAGTCACGCTTAAGCGCTGCAAAAGCAGGCATGGAATTGCGAATAACATCGGCGGAAACGCAGTAGCTTACGCGCACCCAACCGCCAACACCGAAGCTGTCAGAGGGAACCAGCAGCAGCTCGTGCTCCTTCGCCTTGTCGGAAAACGCCTGGGCATCGGGCTCTAAGGCCTGCATCCAAAGATAGAAGGCTCCATCGGGAGCGATATAGTGATAGCCCAGCTCATCGAGGCCCTGAGTGAGCAGCTCACGGTTAGCAGCATAGGCGGATGCGTTCACCGGCTCATCGACGCATGCGGCAATCACGCGCTGGAAGAACACGGGAGCGCAAATGTAGCCCAGTGCACGACCTGCACCAGCAACGGCAAACATCACACGCTCAGATTCCTCAACTTCGTTGGGAACTAAAACGTAACCGATGCGGTCGCCCGGAAGGGAAAGGGACTTCGACCAGGAATAGCACACCAAGGTGTTGTCGTAGATAGAGGGAACCCAGGAAACCTCTGGCCCATACGCAAGCTCGCGATACGGCTCGTCGGAAATAAGGAACAGTGAGCTGCCAAATTCCTTGCGCTTCGTGTACAGCACCTCGGCCAATTCTTCAAGGGTTTCGCGCGTGTAGACCACGCCTACCGGGTTGTTGGGCGAATTAATGATAACGGCTCGAGTACGCTCGTTGATAGCCGCCGCGAGTGCGTCTAAGTCAATCTGGAAGTTGTCCTCGCGCGCGGGAACCTCTACGCAGGTACCGCCGTCAGCCTCGATCCAAACACGATACTCGGGGAAATAAGGCGAGATAACGATGATCTCGTCACCTGGATCGACAATAACTGCCTTGATGCAGCAAGAAAGGCAGGAGGCAGCGCCCGTGGTGAGGTAGAAGTTCTTGGCAGCGTAATCGGTACCGAAGCGACGATTAAGATTGTCCGCAATTGCCGTTTTCGTTTCATCCAAGCCAGAAGCAGGAGAATACGCATGCAGCTGAGCAGGAGGCATATCGGCCAACTCATGCATGGTTTTTGCAACTTTGTCAGGAGCCGGGACGCTGGGGTTACCGATGCTGAAATCGAAAACCTTGTCTTCGCCAATCTGAGCCTTTCGCTCAAGGCCGTACGCGAAAAGCTCGCGGATTGCAGAAGGGGCGTTGCCCAAACCGTACATGGTTTCATTGATCATGGTATTTAATCCTCCTAACATGAGCCAGAAACTGGCTAAAAATTTATTATGCGCCTGCACTAGCATGCGCCGCAAGAACAACCGCTCTACGGATTGTTTATAGCTAGTTAAAGGAAACTGATGGAAGGCCAGAAAAAATTTCCCGCAAAGGGATTATGAATAATTCGTTTCTGATGACGAATTCTCTGGTTTTAGGTATAATGCAGTTCTGCGCCCGAGTGGCGGAACGGCAGACGCGGCGGTCTCAAAAACCGTTGTCGAAAGACGTGCGGGTTCAAATCCCGCCTCGGGCACCACTTCACATGATAAAGGCTTGCTTTCAGCAAGCTTTTTTTGTTTTCCGCACTTCCTTGATGCACCAATTCGCGATACAGGCAAATGTACCTCGGGGCAATTTGGCCGACAGAGCTGTTTTGGGACCTCGAAAACAATAATGCGACTCGATTTGCAACTTTTTTGCGATTAGGGACTGCCGCGGTACGCCAAACAACAGATTTAGGCCCGAAAACGCAGCAAATCGACCGCGAAACGGCCCATTTCCGCTCTGCACAGACAGAAGAGAGTCCCTAATCGCAAAAAAGTTGCAAAAACGCTCGAAATTTTGTTTTCGTGACGGGCGCACCAACCTAATGGGCAGATCAGCGCAACGAGTCAGCCCCACTCATCCCATTCCTACAGAACAAGCAGAAGCCAACAGGGCCACACCAATGCCGGGGCAAAGGGGAAGGTTTTGCTCTTCTTCGCAAACAGCCAAACCAAAGCAAGAGCAATACCCATCAATGCAACAAACAGAACATAGCAATCAAGATTGCCCGCACCGACAAACAGGCAGCATGCAGCCAACAGCAGCACGTCTCCCCCGCCCAGGGCAGCGCTACTCGAAACCTTAGACACCAGTTGCCCCAACGCCCAAAACAATGCCGCGACAAAACATGCCACCAAGGCGGAAACGCCCAAAGAGGCAAATCCCCATTGATACGCCTGCAAACCAGATTCGTCAGGATACAGAGAAAGTGCTGCTGCAAGAATGCGCAACGACACCAACATCAGCAGGTCTTCTCCATACACCAATCGATAGCGCACATCTCGTATCGTTATAAGAAAGAACAGGCAGAATAAAGCAATCAGCAACACAATCACAGCTCACCCTCCAACGCGGCTCACGTTGAAGAGACTATGGCAGAGAAAACTGCCCATTCACCTGCAACTTCATTGTTGAGCATAAAACTATTGCCGCATTCGCAAGATTTTTTCTTCCCCTTCGCTCTCTTTTCGCGCTTCTTTGATAGCGGCCCGGAAAAGATCACACCGAACGAACCTAGAGGCCCAAACCAAAATACTGGGAATATAGGGGCAGGTACCGTTTTCCCGCCTGGGTACGACACACGAAAAAAGCCCTGCTTGCGAAGTTGATTGCAAGCAGGGCTTTGTATGTCGGGTAGGGAAACGGTACCTGCCCCTATATTCCCAGTTCGCAAGTAGGCCAGCGAACGCCGCCCTGGCGAGCACTGGAAAATTGAAAAGGGCAAGGCATTGGCCTTCGCGCCATGCCTTGCCCTTTGAGGTTTCCCTGCGCCGCCAGAACAGCACGCAGCGTCATTGCGCCCCTTAGAGCGCGAAATTCTTTTCGCCGCGGAATACAGCCTCAGCGTCTTCAACGCTCCAGTCGCCCAGAGTAATAGCGGAAATAGCGTTGCACAGACGGATTGCTTCTTCAGTGGAACGCATGTGGATGTTACGACCCGTAGCGTTACCGCAAGCACCGCCGATGTGGATCTGGTTGTGCAGTTCAGTGAGGAATACGTTAGCGTCTGCCTTGGAACCACCAGCGCAAACCAGGCCAGTACGACCGGCAGCCTTAGAGGCGATGGCAAGACCCTCTGCAGAGGTCTGGCCCTCAACTTCGTGAGGAGGGTTAACCTTTACGAAGTCTGCACCGAGGCACAGAGCAACGCCAGCTGCGCCAGCGATCAGATCGGGATCTTTTTCGTCGGTAACAGCCTTGCCGCGGGGGTAGATCCACAGCACAACCAGCAAACCAGCAGCATGAGCCTCTGCGATGAGCTCGCCAGCTTCAGCCATCATGGTGGACTCGTACTCGGAGCCCAGGTAGATGGTGTAGCCAAGGCCAACGATGTTCACGCCAGCTTCGCGCATAGCCAGAACAGCCTCCAAATCATAGAGTTGGGGGCTATAGGGATCGTCCTGAGAACCCTTAACCAGGTTGGTCTTGGAGTTCATCTTGATGAGGTAGTTGATCTCCGGATAGTCGGGAGCATACTGAGCAACAAGACCACGCTGACCAGCAAGAACACCGATGGTTCCCTGAGAACCGATCTCGAAAAGATGCTCAGGCTCGGCATCGGAGATGTCGATTCCCTCGCCGTAGAAGTCCTTGTTCAGGTGCTCAATCTTCTGGTCGCAAGCAAAAAGCATCAGGCGACCCGTACCACGAGTTGCCTTCATGTAATTGTCAATGTACGTCTCACGAGCTTCAGGCATAACGTCCGCAGGGACTTTAACCTGATCACGAGTGATGGTGGGCATAATGTTCCTCCTTAAAGGCATGAATACACACGATGTCACCATTATATCGTGCTATCGCCACAGACATAGCAACATCGCACGATAAACCCCATAGGCAACATCTTCCAAACAAATAGCTCCGCGAACATAAACGAACCTCCGTTCATTTCTCGTTGCCCGAGAAACAGAAAGCCGCTCAGCGAAGCCTGAAGGGCTAAAACCATTCACGTTTGCCATACACGTAAATTTGCTCGAACTCACTCTGGCTTTTCGATAAATAGGCAATGGCTTCTATCGCCGAGATAATCCAAACAACCCCCGTTGCTATTCCGAAGGTAAAAAGGCCACCGATAACAGTGAGGGCAAACAACGTGAAACCTTGGGCATTGTAGCCCAAATAGAACTTATGAACGCCGAAAACGCCAAGGAGCAAAGCCAGAAACCCAGCCGCCACATGATCACGCGAAGCGAGCGGGGCGGCATAGTGCGGCTGCACGGGGGAAGCACGAAACGCTTCAGCGGGCTGAGCAGAGCCCCCCGATGGCTGTGCGGCAGAGCCCCCTGGTTGCGATTCCGGAGAATACGCGAACGGTTCCTGTTCCCTGCCGGTCATGCTACTCTACTCTCTTTTCATCTTCCTGCTGAAGAGACTCGCGCAGGGTTTTCTCTACCTGCTTTTCTTCGCGTTCCTTATCCATCTTATGAAGCGCACGCTGGGTGCCCAATACGGACATAATCTTGTCGCGGAAGATAATGCCCAGGATCATGAGCACGGCAGCAATGCCGAAAATGATGAGGCTCGTGGTGATGTCGCCCTCCGCCAAACCGGCAGCAGCGTACGTGGAAATAATAACGCCGGGAATACGCCCCACGGTCGAAAGGACCAAGAACGCACGCATGCGCATGTTGGTAAGGGGGATCAGATACGTGAACACATCTTTCGGCATGCCGGGAATAAGGAAAAGCACGAACACGATAAGATTCAATTTCCCCGAGCGCTCGAACTCGTAGAACTTCACCAAGTGCTTTTCGTCCACCATGGCCCGAACGAAGGGGGCTCCCAACTTGTGAACCAGCGTGTAAATAAGCGAACTGGAAATGACGCAGCCAAGCAAAATGATAAGCGTGCCGAACAGAGGGCCATAGAGCATGCCCGCAGCAACCTGCACCACTTCGCCGGGAATGAACGCAACGATGATCTGCAGCAGCTGAAGGCCAAGCAAGATGAGAACGCCCACAGGACCCTGGCTCTGAATGCTTTCGATCATCTGATCGAGGCCGTCAGGCTCGAAAATAAGAGAGAGGCTTGGCCACAACGCCGCCACGATGCCAAACACCAGAGCGATAAAGCACACCAAGCCAACAAGCTTGAACAAATCGCTCTTCTTAATTTTGTGTCCGAATGCAGAAACGGTTTCCTTGGAAACGCCGCCCATTATTCCTCGCTATCCTCGCCATTGCGAGCTCGACGATACTCTTCTTTGAAATTCGAGAACATGCCCTTGGTCTTGGAAAGCTGAACGCCCAGTTTGTAAGCGCCATCGTTCATGGCTTCACCCGCTTTATGGGCCGCTTCCGCTGCGGCGGGCTTCACTTTGACAGAAACGTTGGCCGCCGCACGCGAGGCCTTATCATTAACCACAGCACTTGCCGAACCGGCCTTTTCCGCCAGGCCGCCTTCAGGCGCCATATCAAGTACCTCGGGCGAAACGATGATGGCACCACGAAGGAAATCTTCGCCGTCTTCATTGTTGAGCCTATCGCCGACCCCCAATTTGAAGCCCTTCACCAGTGAAGCGGGGATATCGGTATAGCCCAACAGGATGTCGGCGGTTTTGCCCCTATCAACCGAAACAACCTTGACGGCACCATCAGCGCTGGCAAAACGAACATCCCCCACGAACCCGCAACGGTCACCCGCTTCGGTCATAAGGGGAAGACCCTGCCACATAATGCACTCATCCCAGGAAACGCCCAGATGCTTGCAGGCGGCCTTACCAACGGAAGAGCTTTTAGGGTCGATGAGGATATGACCTTCCTCAATTTCAAAGCCATCGAGAGCCACAAAGAGATCGGACCTGTGGGCCATAAGCGCAATATCGGGACGCTTTACCGTGAACCCGACCACACGACGTGCCTTAGGATGAAATACGAAATGGCGCACCTTGCCCACACGCTTAGAAGGCTTTCCCTTCTTCCCTGGCTCGTAGACCGGCACACCGAGAAGCTCGCTGATAAGATATTCGCTTTTCTTCACCGAGCATTCCTTTCGCATATAACCCGCAGGTATAAAGAACGGCGGTGCAAACCGCCGTTCCCGCAGCCCCAAAAGACCGCATGTTCTTGTTCTACAGTAATCGCAAATCCTTGCCGCAAACGAAGCGTCACCGAACCGTGTACTACTTGTCGGAAGGACGGACCTTTTCGGCCACTGCGGCAGCTGCATGTTGAGCAGTGCCGGCAGCTTCCTTGGCGGCATCGGCTGCAGTTGCGGCAGCACCCTGGACAGCCTCGGCGGCATGCTGAGCGGCGCCCGTTGCGGTTTCCTTTGCCGCCGCAGCGGCATCGAGCACGGCAGGAACCTTATCTACCGCAGCATCGCGCGCAGCTTCAGCGTTCTTGGCAACCTGGGTTGCAATGCGCTCGCGAGCAGCGTCGATCTTCTGACGAAGCTCGTCGCCGTTGGTATCAAACGCCTGAACCGGCGCAGGAGCAAACTTCTGAGCGCGCTCGGCAACGGCCTTGCGAGCCTCAGCACCGTTGTCTACCACGGTATTGATTACTTTGGTGGAGGTGGATGCAGCGGCTTCTACAAACCGACCAGCCTTTTCCTGCAGCTGAGGCGGGCAGGAAACAGTGCCGCACTTCTCGTTTGCGACTTCACTCAAAAGCGCACGGTTTTCCGCGCCGGAACGGGGCGAAAGAAGCAGGCCTGCTACAGCGCCAACAGCGCCACCGATAAGAAATGTTGCGAACTTACCCATATGGAACACCTTCCCCAAAAGATTGGTTGCAATACCGTCATTATAAAGGCGCTGCCAGCCTTCAGGCAGCAGAACCGTTCACCTGGCACTCTTGTTGCCGAGGTGAAATATAGATTACGCCGTTACTCCTCTATCAGTCTGTCGAGTACGGCAGGAACGGAAAGCCCCGACGCCTCGCAAGCAGCAGAAAACACGGACCGTTCCGCCAGGCCCGGGGTTACGTTAACCTCAAGAACCTGCGCTTGGGCGCCGTCCCAGATAAGGTCGACGCATCCATAGCCCTCCATGCCAAACGCGCGGTAAACCTCAAGCGCCGCGCGCTCGATTTCCGAACGGATAGCCTGGGCAGTCGATTCGTCATGGGAAAGCGATTCCAGACGAACAGGCGCATAAAAATCGACTGCATCGCTACCTAGACGAGCATCGGTGAGATACAGTCCCTTGCGCGGGACGATTTCAACAGGCGGCAGAGCATGCGCGTCCCAGCCAGATCCCAAAATGCATACTGAAAGCTCAACGCCTTCAATCCACTGCTGGACAATCACCTTGTCGTCAAAAGTGAACGCGTCGCGAAGAGCATCACGCAGTTCCTCTTTGTTGTTCGCCTTGTGAACGCCATAGGCAAGGCCTTCGCACGCAGGCTTTACCGCCAAGGGGTAACCACCGGGAATACGGTCCTCGAACAGATCGACGGCGCCAAATGCGCCCAGTTCGTCAAACACAACCTTCGAAAAGCAGAAGCCCTGCGGCCATGAAGCTACGGTTTGCTCGCCGGAGAAATCGCATGCTGCTTGCATATGGGCAGAAAGCAGGCTTTTGTCGGCAACCGATCGACACACCTCAGAGCAAGACCCCGCATAGGGAATGCCCAAGAAATCCAGCAAGCCCTGCAAGGTGCCGTCTTCGCCCATTTTGCCCGCCACGGCAACGATGCAAGCGTCGGGGCGTTCGGCTCGAAGCGTTGCCGCCAGATCTTCCGACACGTCGATGGCAACGGGAGTATGCTCGGCTTCTTCCAAGGCGGCAATGATACGCTTGCCGTTTTCCAATGAGGCGTCTCGCTCGGCCGAAGAGCCTCCCATAAGTACCGCGATTTTCATATTCGTCCTTTCAACAGGCCGATTGGGAACCCACCACTAGCGGACCCCCATGGGCGCGATGCGAACTTCGATTTTCCTTCTTGCCCAACAGGCAAAACAAGCCTTCGCCAATGAAGCAAGAAACAAAGCGCATGATTCTATAGGAACCGAATCCCAACAGCGGAAAGCAGGCGGGCAAAAACACCCGCAGATGCCCAGCCATCAGCTGCAACATGTGCTTCACGTTATTATCTTAAAGGAGAAATGGGGCCAATATCAGCCACGTTGGTCGATAAGCACACCATTTAAGAATGAGAGCGACCGATTAAGCGCATCGAGTGCCACCAAATCGTCCTCATAGGAAAAGGCAACATGCGCGATCAAACCATCCCCCGCGCTCCATTGCGTGGTGCCCGTAAAGACCCTATTGGGGTCTTTTGCAGCACGCGTTTGAGCATCGATGATCAAATGCTCAAGAAGATGCGGAGTGGAGGTGCCCCTCATTACCGTAGCAAACACTGGGCCTACGCTGTTACGACACGCGTGCTGCCCAAGCGTTGGCACATGGCCCAAGCACTCTGCTATCAGCTTGGAGTCTGTCTGCGCATAGCGCTCGGCCGCCACAACGATCTCAACCTCTACCCTGTCGGGGCGCACGCGCACCCGTAAAGCACGAAGGGGCAGCTCCCCAGAGCACACCCCTTCGCTCGATCTCGACCAGCTCATTGCTGCTTCACCAATTTGGTCGAGGCCTTCCCCTGTTCGCTATCAGGGTTTTCTTCGGTGATAACAAGCGTGTCGCGCTCAGGCGAAAACGCATACGAACCTGAACCCGTGTATTTGCCGAATGAGAAACTGATGGTTTTGTTGAACGTATCAAGGGAATACGAATACGAGACGTCGTCGCTCATCTTGATCTCGGAATCGGTAACGGTGATGGTCGCGCTGCTACCGTCGATAACCCACATTCCCTGAATGTCTGCCGCATCGTCGTAGCGCAGCCACTGATTCCACGAAAGCAAACCCGTGGCGATTGCCAGCACCGCAACAACAGAACAGGCAATTATTACAAAGCGTCGCGAAAGACGGCGCTTGCGGCTCTTCGCCTTGGCGCTCATGCGAGGCGTTCCCGTCTTCTCAGAGACCGAATCGGTTTCCACGTTCAGGGAAGACTTAGCCTTCTTGCCCTCGGGAACAGAAGGACGCGGCATGGGATGTGCCGCGCCCTTCGAAGAATCCCGGAACAAGCCTTCGGGTTTGCCCGCAGAAGCGCTAGGCACCGAAACGTTTGAGACCTTCGTTTTGCGCCCCACCACTGAGGGGCGCTTGCTTGTGTTCTTTTCTGCCATGCCTTCGGGCTATCCTTTAGCGGATAACCTCAATGCCGCCCATGTAGGGAACCAAAACATCGGGCACCTTGATGGAGCCGTCTGCCTGCTGGTAGTTCTCGATAACGGCAGCCATGGTGCGGCCAACCGCCAAGCCAGAGCCGTTGAGCGTATGCACAAGACGCGAACCCTTGAAGTTTTCAGGGTCGCGATACTTGATGTTGGCGCGACGTGCCTGGAAATCCTCGCAGTTGGAGCAGGAGGAAATTTCCTTGTAGGCGTTGTAGGAAGGCAACCAAACTTCCAGGTCGTAGGTCTTGGCGGCAGAGAATCCGATGTCGCCGGTGCAAAGGCTGATTACGCGATAAGGCAGGCCCAAAAGCTGCAGGATGTTTTCGGCATCGGCAACCATGGACTCCAGATCGTCGTAGCTTTCTTCGGGCTTTGCGTACTTGACCATTTCCACCTTGTCGAACTGGTGCACGCGGATAAGGCCGCGGGTGTCACGTCCAGCAGAACCAGCCTCTTCGCGGAAGCAAGGCGTAAAGGCGCAGTACTTCAGGGGCAATTCGCTTGCCTCAAGCACTTCGCCGGAATGGATATTGGTGAGCTGCACCTCTGCCGTAGGGATGAGGTACATGCCTTCGCGGGTTTTGAACAGGTCGTCTTCGAACTTAGGAAGCTGGCCGGTGCCGGTAAGCGTGGTGGCATTGGCCATAGCCGGGCACCACCATTCCTTGTAACCACGGGAAATATGCGTGTCGGCCATAAAGTTGATGAGAGCACGCTCAAGACGAGCACCCAAGCCGCCCAGCAGCACAAAACGGCTACCTGCGAGCTTTACAGCACGCTCAGCATCGATGATGCCAAGCTCTGCTCCCAAATCCCAATGAGGCTTCATTTCGAAGCCTTCAGCCTCGAAGTTACGCGGGGTGCCCCAGCGACGAACCTCGGGGTTGTCGTCTTCGTCCTTGCCAACCGGGGTGGAATCAGCCGGCATGTTCGGCGTGGACATGAGCATATCGCGCAGGCCTTCGTCAGCTGCAGCGCGTTCGGCGCTGAACTGAGCGATCTGATTCTTGAGCTCGGAAACCTCGGCCTTTGCCGCCTCGGCTTCTTCCTTCTTGCCTTCACCCATCAACTTGCCGATGGACTTGGAGATAGCGTTGCGCTTTGCCTGAAGCTCTTCTTCCTTAGCAATTGAAGCACGACGTGACTCGTCCAATTCCTGGAAGCGCGCAGAATCCCACGTATGATTGCGATTCTGCATCGCAGTAGCGACTTCATCAAGATGTTCGCGGACGAACCGAATGTCTAGCATGACTGCCCTTTCGACGTGCTTTATACGGTATGTTTCCGTTTGAAAACAGTAGCGCTAGTATACTCTTATTCACCTAGCACGCGCAGGCGGCTTACCCGTTCGCGCAATGAACAAATCCGTGAGAGGAACCCATGGACTTCGCCGAGCTCTATCATTTCCTGTTTGAAACCATCGAAGGCATCGGCTGCCTTATTGTGGCATGCCTGGTTCTGACCACCATCATTGCTGCCATTTTGGAATACCGCACGCGCAAAACCTTCAAAGATCGCGGGGAGAAGGATACCGATACGGAGTTTTTCGACGAGGAATAGCGCCCCGGCCCAACGCCGAAAGATTTTCTAACTATCCCCCAACATGGGTGGCATAGCGCGCAGGAACAGGAATCCAACAATGAACAGCAGGGCGATGGAAAGCACGCCCAGCGAAGAGCTTCCCGTAAGTTGGGTAAAGGCGCTTACCAAGAAGGTGCCCATAACAGCGGCATACTTGCCAAAGATGTCGAAGAACCCGTAGTACTCGTTGGCGCGCTCCTTCGGAATGAGCTTGCCGTACTCTGAGCGCGAAAGTGCCTGGATACCGCCCTGGAACAGGCCAACGCAAATTGCAAGGATCCAAAATTCCACCGCGCTCTTCAAGAAGAACGCCGCAAATAGCACGATAAAGAAGTACGCAAGTACGCCCACCTTCAGCATGCGCTTGGTTCCAAAGCGTTTCGCCAGGTTGCCATATGCGATTGCGGAAGGAAACGCCACGAACTGGGTTACCAGCAGCGCCAACACCAGCTGCGTCGAATCGATGCCCAAATCGGTGCCGTAGCTAGTGGACATCTTGATTACCGTATGCACGCCGTCGATGTAGAAGAAAAACGCCAGCATGAAGAACAACAGGCGCTTGTCCTTCATGATGCTCTTCACCGTTCCCTTCAAGCCGGAAATAGTGGTGCGCAGCACATGGTCGGAGCGCTTTTTGCCGTGCAACTGCTTCACGTTCTTGGCGACGGGCACCGTAAAAATCACCCACCACACTGCGGTGATGATGAACGCGATCTTCATGCCTAGCTTCGCATCGATGCCGAAGCTCGATCCTCCCAGAACTACCGCCAAGCACGCAATGAACGGGATGCACGAACCGATGTAACCCCAAGCGTAACCGTGGGAAGAAACCTTGTCGTAGCGCTCTTCGGTAGTGGCATCCACCAAAAAGGCGTCGTAGAACACCATTGAGCCATTCAGCATAATGGCGGCAATTACATATACAACCAAAAAAACAAGCGCATGTTCGGGAATGCCCAATGCAGCACAGGCAACCGCGCCAGTGCCCGCAAAGCCAACCAGGAACTTCTTCTTGTTGCCTGCCAAGTCGGCAAGGCTGCCCAGCACGGGCATGAGCAGGGCAAGAACCAACGAAGCAACCGTTTCCGCATAGCCCCAAGCAACCACCACCGAAGAACCCGGGTCGGCGATAGAGGCAAAATACACGGGAATCAGCGCCGTGGAAAGCATGACGAAGGCCGAATTGCCCACATCGTAAAGAACCCAGCTCAGCTCTTTTTTAGTGAGCCCAAACGCCATAATCGTTACCCTTTCGCCCTTGAACGCACGCCCATTTGGACGCATCATAAAACGCACACCAGTATACGGTGCATATATATGGGATATCTAAAATATCCGTAAAGAAACGAAGGGGCGTATATGCCAGCAATTATCACTCACGACCAATTCGGTCGCAAAGCTCTTGCTAAAGCGGCCGCTGGCGTTGTTTCCAATGAACGCGAACGCAATGCCTTTTTGTTGGGAAACCAGGGGCCCGACCCGCTGTTTTACTGTGTAGTCAACCCCACTACCGCCAAATACCACAAGCTGGGAAACCTGATGCACCATGCCGATCCCAGCGCGTTGCTGTTTTCGCTCGCTCAAAGCCTAGTGTACCTGCCAGAAGCCGCTCACCCTTTGGCGAAGGCCTATATCGCAGGATTTCTTTGCCACTACTTGCTCGACCGAGCCGAGCATCCTCTGGTATACGCGCAGCAGTATGCTCTGTGCGATGCTGGCATCGATGGGTTGAGCGACAAAGATGGGTCGGAAGTGCACGCCATCATCGAAAGCGATTTGGATGAAATGGTGCTCTGGACCTGCGAGGGTAAAACCGTTGCCTCGTTCAGCCCACACAAGGAAATCCTGAAAGCCGATAGGCAAACGCTCGCCATCATTTCATACCTGGTTAGCATGGCGGTACACGACGCCTACGGCAAAGAAGTGAGCCCTGATTTGTTCACGAAGAGCGTCTTGGGATTCCGTCGCATCCAGCACGTGTTCCATTCGCCACGCGGCATTAAACGCACCGCACTGGGTAATATCGAGCGCAAGTTCCGCAAGCATTCGTTCGTGCAGGCCATGAGCCACCGCGCCGTTGAACTTACCGTCAGCGAGTTCGACAACCATCAGCGCGCCGCATGGATCAATCCCTTCACGAAAACGGTGAGCACCGCCAGCTTCCAGGACCTGTTCAACCAGGCGCTTGAGCAGGCAACCGAATACATTCCCCAAATCGTCTCCGGCAACTTCACCATGGAACAGGCCCACGAGCTTACGCAGGGGCTGAACTTTTCAGGGGAGCAAGTAGAGCACTAATGCGGATGGGGTGAACTGCCCGAAACGGAGCGGGTGCGAGCCATCTACGCCTTCGTACGCAACGAGATCCTGTTTGGTTACAACGTCGACGATGGGATACGTGCATTTCCTCGGCAGTTTGGACAGCGTGAGCCGCCCCCACTACTCCCCTTCACCAGCGAAGGCGCGCGAGGGCGCAGCGGTGCAGGTGAGTACTACGGCAACCACCAAAGCGGCAATTACCGGCACTAAGGCAAGCGGGTTGGCAAGCAAGGTGGTTCCAGCCGAATCGGCCAACGAGCCAGCCACAATGGCACCTACTTCCAATGCTCCGGCAAGTATCATGCCCAACGTGCAGAAAGCGCGATTACCCGTACCGCACAAAGCCGACGAAACGGCGGCAGCGGCAACCCAAGCCGCCAAGGTTATCCACGTCGAAGGTAACACAAGCAAAGCGGCAACCAAATCTTGGACGCTGCCAGCAAGAGGAACCAGGGCATAGGAAAACGCATCCCAGCCCGAAAGAACATGCGACCCCAAGCCTGAAAGCGTCAGGGCAAGAACGCCTGCAAACAACGTGGTTACCGCCGCATCGCGAGGACGCAGCAAATAACCAGCCGCAAAGGGAGCAAGCGGCGCAAATCCGAACGATCCGATAAGCGCTGGAAGCAAGCCAACATTAGCAGCTTCGCGCGAATGGCGAGCAGCGAAATACCACCAGCATGCCGCTGCAGCCATAAAGGCCACACCCAAAACTGGAGAGCCGAACACACACAGCGAAACACCCAGTGCTTCGCAGGCAAACAGGGCACCAACGGAAGGCAGCAAGGCGGAAAGCAGGGCAAACGCCGCCAAAACGCCCCACGATATAGGATTGCCCCACGCATCGGGAGCCACGACGGAATTAAGCGTCAGGAAGCCCAGAACCGCTGCGCTCGCCGCTGCCCATATGCGAGCAAACACCGATTTCATCCGCGGCGTGGGATGCCACGGTTCGCGCGGCTCTTCAGGCAACTCCGGCTCAAATTCCTCGGGTTCCTCTTCCGCGGTTTCTTCAAGCTCGTCTCCTACCAGACGCTTTAGCTTGTTAGCGCCTTTACGCGGCCCGCCTAAACAAGGCTGCATCTGGTCGGCGAACTCTTTTATCGACGTATAACGCTCATCGGGGTCAGGCGAAAGAGCGCAAAACATCACATCGTCTATTGCGGGGTCGAGCCCTTCCATGCACAGGGAGGGAATAACCAGCTCAGCATCGTAGATTGCATCTTCGGCTTCAGGAATGCTGTTGGCCAAAAACGGATTGGCACCCGAAATCATTTCGTAAGTCAGGCTTGCAAGGGCCCATTCGTCGCAACGCTCGCTCAGATTGCGCTGCTCCATCTGCTCGGGCGGCATATAGCCGATCGTGCCGCCCTCCGCGGCGCCATAACCAGCTTCTCCAGCCAATCGCGCCAGGCCGAAATCGGTCACCTTAACATGGCCCTGTTTATCGATCAGCACATTTTCGGGCTTGATATCGAGATGAAGCACCTGATGGGCATGAGCAACCTGAAGCGCTTTTGCCACCGCTTTGAATACGGCAGATACAATATCGGGATCCACGTCGTCGGGGTACATGTGCAGCACTTCGGCAAGAGTCATGCCATCGACATACTCCAAGATGAGGTACGCCATGCCATCTTGCACTTCGAAGTCGTATACCTGAACGATGGAAGAATCCGAGAGCTTTGCTGCAGTACGAGCCTCTTCCAATCCAGGCACCGCAGAAGTGTCGATGGAACCCTTCCCCAAAAGGATGCTCCCGCCCTCAGGGAGCATTTCAGCAGCCTCTTCAAGGGGCATGCATTTTATGGCAACTCGGCGCTGTATGCGCGTATCCCATGCAACCTTCACCGAAGCAAAGCCACCGTGGCCAGCCTCCCCTTCCAAGCGATAACGTCCCAACAACAGGTTTTCCTGGCTGGACGGTTGCTCAGTGTTTTGTGGCTGCGCACCATGCACCAGCCGATCGTCGCACAACGGCGCATCGGCATCCGCAGCGTCGGCGACGTTGCGGTTCAAGGGCGCAGAAAGCCGGGCTGGCAGGGTAAGCCAACCAACGCGACGTGTTTCTGGTGTTTTGCCCTCGGGCTTTTGCAAGCGCTATTCCTTGAAGCTCTTTACGAAATGCTTAATTAAGGCAGCAGACGTTGGCGTGCAACGTTCGCCTCCCATGCGCGGCTCAGCGAGCGGCATACCCTCTAGGATAGCGGCAGTTGCGGGAGCGGGCAGCGAAAGCACACCATGAGCGCATTCGATTTCGCCTTCGCCGGGCTGAATGGAGGTAGCCACAACCTCTTCAGGGGCAAGCACATAGAATTCGGCGCAGATAGCCAACGCGTTGCGGATGCCGCCCGCCTTCCCCACTTCATGAAAATGGGTTTGGGACACATCGCACCCATGAACCTTCGCCTCGGCAGCTGCAAGAATGGCATACACGCTACGCAAATCGTTTTTAACTTGATCAGGAGCGTCGAGCGCATCGATGGTCTTATTGATTTCACCGATGTCGTGGTGGTGCTTTTCAGGTACTTCGGCACGTTCGATTGTCTCGTAGAAACGCTTGTGCTGCGCTTCGTCCATTGCGCTGAAGAGGGTGTCGAAGATCTGGCCACGTGTGGCGTTTTCGGTGAAGTCGAAGGAAAGCACCATATTCGCTCCTTACTGCTGTGCGGGCACTGCGCCCGGAAGATGGTTGATGAGATGGGCCTGGAAACCAGCACCGAAGCCATTGTCGATATTAACGACGCTCGTTCCGCTTGCACAGGAATTGAGCATGGAAAGCAGGGCCGACAAACCGCCGAATGAAGCCCCGTAGCCCACGCTGGTGGGCACCGCGATAACCGGGCATGAAGCCATACCGCCCACCACACTGGCAAGGGCACCTTCCATGCCAGCAACGGTGATAATAACCTGCGCTTGCATGATGTCATCCATGTGCGCAAGCAGGCGATGAAGCCCCGCGACCCCCACATCGTAGAGGCGTTGCACCTGGTTGCCCAGGGCTTCGGCGGTAAGCGCCGCTTCCTCGGCGGCATACATGTCGCTGGTGCCAGCAGCAGCCACCACAATAGTGCCATTGCCCGTTGGTTCAGGCATGTGCCCAAGCAGCCCCACGCGAGGAATGTCAAAGTAAGTGAATTCATCGGCGAAGTGGTTGGTCATAAGGCTTACCGCTTCGGGCTTCATGCGGGTAACAAGCACCGTCTTTGCGCCGCCCTGCTGCAAAGATTCCGCAATGCCGCGAATCTGATCAGGGGTTTTCCCTTCGCCATAGATAACCTCGGCGGCGTTTTGACGCAAGGCACGATGATGATCCACCTTGGCATACCCCAAGTCGGTAAAGGGCTCCTTCTTCAAGGAAAGCAACGCTTCGGCTGGCGTGGTTTTACCTGCGGCAACGCTTTCCAAGATCTTCTCTATAGCATCGGATTCCATGCACCCCTCCGATCAAATAGGAATATAGGGACAAGTATTATTTTCCCACTTATTCATTACAGCATAGCGACGCATTGCTGTTCGACAGCATGGTATCATAGGCGACACAACGTCACTAATTTAACAAAGTGGGAATATAGGGACAAGTGCCGTATTTTCACCTTGGAATGGCAGTCAAAAAAGCCCTGCTTACGACATTGATCGCAAGCAGGGCTTTGTTCGCTATGCGGGAAAACGGTGCCCGTCCTTACTCTCCCAGCAGTTCGTCGACTTTCGGAAGCCACTCGCTGATGGCAATGTGCTGCGGGCAAATCTCTTCGCACGATCCGCAGCTTGTGCACGAATCGGCACGACGGCCATAGCTGGTAACCTCATTCTGGTAGAAATCCTTCGCCAGCTCCATATCGTCATACAGCGTACCCATGTTGTAGGCGCGGAAGTTATACGGGATAGCAATCTTGTTCGGGCACATATCCACACAGTAGTTACAACCAGTGCAGGGAATTGCCGCACGCGAATCAAGCGCAGCTTTCGCCTGGTCAAGAACCTTGCGCTCTTCATCAGAGAGCATGCCCGGATGCGCGTTCTGCATATACCCGATGTTTTGCTGAAGCTGCTCGGGCGTGCTCATACCCGAAAGAACACAAGAAACTTCGGGCATATCCCATAGCCAATCAAAGGCCCATTCGACATTGCTGTGCTTGATGCCCGACTCGTCGAACACCGCCTGGGCGTTTTTCGGCAAATCAACCAGCAGCCCACCGCGCAACGGCTCCATAACCACTACAGCCATACCGCGCTCGGCTGCCATCTTCATGCCCTTTATACCCGCCTGATAATCGCGGTCATAGTAATTCAGCTGGATTTGGCAGAAATCCCAGTCGGCAGCATTCAGAATTTCTTCAAACAGTTCCAAATCATCATGGAAGGAAAACCCGATATTGCGTACTTTCCCGCTAGCTTTGGCGCGCTTCATGCCGTCGATTGCATTATTACGTACTGTCTTTTTCCAGCTACCGCCATTCATCGAGTGCAAGAGGTAGTTGTCAACATAATCGAGACCTAAACGGTCGAGCTGCTCATCAAGGAAGCGATCGAAATCTTCGGGCGATTTGTAAAGCCATGCGGGTGATTTAGTAGCAACGTATACCTTTTCGCGATAGCCGTCCTTCAGGGCCTCGCCCAAGATTCGTTCCGAATAGCCGCTTACGTAGTTATAAGCCGTATCGAAGTAATTGACCCCGCCGTCAATGGCAGCGCGGATCATCGCTATCGACGTATCGACATCAACCTGATCGATAGTGTTGCTGTTTACTGTTTTGCCGCCATCTTTCATGGGAAGGCGCATAACGCCAAAGCCTAAAGGCGAAACCTTCATGTCCGTGTTGCCGAAAGCACGCAATTCCATGACACCCCTCCTGCCTTCGTTGACTGCGGCGCTTTGTCCCCTATGCCGCATAGAGCCAACGTACTTTAATTCAGCTGAGTTCAGAGTATCGCAAAACAGCACGCACGTAAAAATGGCCTCCTGAAGTTTTTCGGGAGGCCATTGGTCGCGCTGCGTAAAATAACGCTTACACGTTGTACTTGAAGTGCATTACATCGCCATCCTGCACGACGTAATCTTTTCCTTCCTGGCGAAGCTTGCCAGCATCGCGACAGCCCTTTTCACCGCCAAGGGCAACGTAGTCTTCATATGAAGCGGTTTCTGCTTTGATGAAGCCACGTTCAAAATCAGAATGGATAACGCCAGCAGCCTGAGGGGCCTTTGCACCTACGGGAATGGTCCAGGCGCGCGTTTCGGTTTCACCGCTGGTGAAATAGCTCTGAAGACCCAGCAGCTTGTACGCCTCACGAATAAGGCGGGAAAGGCCCGACTCGTCCAAGCCAAGCTCTTCCATGAAAATGGCAGCCTCTTCAGCATCGAGCTCGGCCAAGTCGGCTTCAATCTTCGCGCTGATGGGCACGGGCTGCTGCCCATCGATTTCGGGAAGTTCTGCGTTGACCTTGTCTTCATCCACATTGGCAATGTAGAGCATGGGCTTCATGGTGAGCAGGCACAGCTCGCGAATGGCATCCTGCTCTTCTTCGGAAAGGTCGAGCTGCAGAGCGCGCTTGCCTTCGTTCAGACCCTCGAGCACTTTCTGGGCAGCTTCGAAATTGATGGCCTTTTCCTTATAGCGCTTACCTTCCTTCTCCAAGCGAGGCAACGCCTTTTCGATGGTGGCAATATCGGCAAGGATCAGTTCGGTTTTGATGGTTTCAACGTCGCTTTGCGGGTCAACCTTCTTGGATACGTGCTCTACGTTCGGATCGCTGAAAAAACGAACCACTTCACAGATGGCATCCGTTTCGCGAATATTCGCCAAAAATTTGTTGCCCAAACCTTCGCCCTGAGAAGCACCGGCAACCAAGCCTGCAATATCAACGAATTCCACCGTTGCAGGGATGATCTTCGCCGGGTGATCGATGGCAGCAAGGCCGTCAAGGCGCTTATCGGGAACGGGAACCAAGCCAACATTGGGCTCGATGGTTGCAAAAGGATAGTTTGCAGCAAATCCGCTCTTCTTCGTAAGGGCGGTGAACAGAGAAGACTTGCCAACGTTCGGCAAGCCAACAATGCCAATGGAAAGGGACACGTTTGCTCCTTGATAGGGTTCTCATTTTGTACGCATTCCATCATACCACCCAAACGGAAAACGCCCGAAAGGGGCCTAAGTCGCGCAGCCGAAACTGCCGGGAATATAGGGACAGGTCCCGTTTTCCCAATTTTCGGAACAGGTACTGTTTTCCCACCTCAGGAATGCCACGCAAAAAAAGCCCTGCTTGCGCAATTAGTCGCAAGCAGGGCTCAATTTACTAGCTGGGAAAATGGGACCTGTCCCTATATTCCCACTTACATGCTGAAGAAGCCGAAGGTCTGTGCCACGTAGGCTACCAGGATAACCACCAGCGCAACAGGGGCAAGGTACTTGATCATGAAGACCCACACCTTACGCAGCCTGAACTGGGAGGAAAGCATAACTTCTTCTTCGATCATCTTCGGACCAACAATCCAGCCAATGAAGATGCAGGTCAGCAATGCCACGATAGGCATCATTACCGAATTGGAGATAAAGTCGAGGAAGTCGAGGATAGAGGTTCCCGCGCCCAGAGGCTCAATGAACGAAAGGGAGCTATATCCCAAAGTAACGAGGAGGCCCATAAGCGTAGTCCACACGATTACCGTAGCGAGGGCTTTACCGCGAGAGCAATGGGTTGCGTCCTGAATAATGGAAGTGCAGGTTTCCACTAAAGAAAGAGCGCTGGTAAGTGCAGCAAACAAAACCAAGACGAAGAAGCCGACACCCACAACGGGGGCAAAGCTGCCCATGCCCTCAAATACCTGAGGCAAAATGATGAACATAAGGGAGGGGCCGGAGTTTTGGGCAACTGCTTCGCCAGAGCCCATAGCAGCAAACGTTGCAGGGATGATCATGAAGCCAGCGAGGAGCGAAACGCCGAACGTCGAGCCTGCAATCTGGGCAACGCTGGAAGTAAGCTTGGTTGCCTTGTCGAGGTAGGAACCGTAGGTAACCATAATGCCCATTGCCAACGAAAGCGTGAAGAAGGTCTGACCCAACGCCGCAATTACCAACTCGGGAGAGAACTTGCTGAAGTCAGGAACAAGGTAGAAGGCAAGGCCGTCGATTGCCCCAGGCATGGAAAGCGCATACACCGCAAGAATTGCCGCCACGACGATAAGCGCAGGCATCATGATGAAGTTTGCCTTTTCAAGGCCGTTATTAACGCCCAGACCCACGATGAAATAGGTGATGACCATGAAGATAAGCATGAACAGGATGCTTTCAGGACCATTGCTGATGAAGTTCGTGAAATAGGTGCCACCATCAACAAGAGCGCCCGCTTCGCCACCTGCATATGCTGCAAGGTACTTCGTTACCCAGCCACCGATTACGCAGTAGTACGGCACGATGATGAACGGCACGGCAGACATAAGAACGCCGATGAACGTAAACTTCTTGCCGAACGCCTTGAAGGCACCGATAGCGCTCTGTCCCGTTTTACGACCAAGAGCATTTTCCAAAAGCAGCAAAGAAATGCCGATGGTGAATACCAAGACCAAATATACAAACAGGAACATGCCGCCGCCGTACTTGGCTGCCAAATACGGGAAGCGCCACATCGCTCCCAGGCCAACAGCTGATGCTGCCGCCGAAAGAACAAACGCCAGTTTGCCCGACCAGGAGGCTCGACCAGCCAACTGAGCAGACTCGGTTGAGGTTGACATACTCTCTCTCTTTCTATCCCACGCATATGGGAAGTCATACATGGACTTTACGCCCACTAGGCGCCGCTATGCGCCTTAGACACTTATGAAACATGATTGTAATAGTGGCTACTATAGCGTAAACGCTTATAGAGGTTTTGAGAGAAGGACGGGCGGCGTTCTTAACAAACTAACGGTACCGAAAACTTCTCATTGCCTCTCTCGTCTATAACGCTCATTTCAGCGGGTTATGCACACGCTCACCTTCGTAGCTAACGTTCCAAAACACCAAGCCCTGCGCTGGCGCGTTTTCGCCCGCCGCCGCGCGATTGCGCGCCTCGAGCACCTCTGTGATCCATTCCGGCCTGCGCCGCCCAAGGCCAACCGCCACCAACGTACCCACAATGGTTCGCACCATCGAGTGGAGAAAGGCGTTGCCCTTCACCGTGATAACCACCAAGCTTTCGCCCCACGCGTCTTCGCGCGACACCTCGATGCTAAACACATTGCGCATGGTTGATTTGCCTTCAGCGGATGCCGCCATGCAGAAGCTTTTGAAGTCGTGTTCACCTATCAAGTAAGCAGCCGCTGCACGCATGGCTTCAAGGTCGAGCTCTTTGGGAATATGCCAACAGAACCCCTTCATCAAAAGAGGCTTATAAGCATCGGTGCAGATGAAGTACTTGTATTCGCGCATCGTGCAGGAAAAACGCGCCGAGAAATCGCTCGCCTGACGGCGCACCGACTTAACGGAAATATCCTCATGAGTCAGAGCGTTCAGAGATCGCAGCAATTTGAACTCGCTGCGACAAGCAAGTTCTTCTTCCGAAAGAGAAAAGCTCACCACCTGACCACGCGCATGAACGCCCGAATCGGTGCGTCCCGCGCATACCGTTTCGATAGGGCGACGGAACACCAGCCCCAGCGCCTCTTCGATGCTTCCTTGCACCGTAAGCTGGCCGGGCTGTCGCGCAAAACCGGCAAAGGGCTCTCCGTTGTACGAAACCAAGAGGGAAAGGATCACCTCGCCCTTCCCCTCTTCGGTTGCCTTCTGTATTGCATTGCCGTTGTTACCGGGTTCCACTAAGAAGCCCTCCAAACCGTGCGTCCAAACAGGTCATATAGGTGCGCCTTCAAATGCTGATTGCCCGAATCGGCCGTCATGGGCAGCTCGGCGCGCATACGTCGTCCGTCGGCCTGACGCACATAGAGCACTACCGGGTCTTTTCCTGGATGATCTTTCAGGATGCGCATCAGCTTATCGGAAGTCACCGAATCAAGCTCGCGCGTCGCGATGCTCAACTCAAGCTGAAGCGGGGCAACATCAGCGTCTTCGTCGGAAAGCTCCAGTAGAGCAGCTTCATACACGATGATCTGGCTGCCGCGATCGCTTACTTCGAACTTGCCCTTGCAGGTGATAATCGCATCTTCCTGAATGGCTTCCTTGAACTTGTCGTAGTTGAAGCAGACGCACTCAACATGCCCCGAGGTGTCTTCGAGCGTGAAACTTGCCATCAGGGTACCGCGCTTAGTTCGCCGAACATTCGTCTCGGAAACCATTCCAGCAAATGTAGCTGACTTAATGCCCTGCTCTCGCTCGCTCAATTCACCCAAGGTGTATTTCATAGTACGCGAAAGGTAGTTCTCGTAGCGTCGCAACGGATGGTCGGAAACGTACATCTTCAAGATGTCCTTCTCGAAGGCAAGCAAGGTCTTCTTATCCCACTCCACGCCATCGGGCTCGGGAATATCGTCCTTGAAGCTTTCATCCACATCCGAGAACATGCTAAACATATCAAGCTGACCAGCCGCTTTGTCCTTCTGGCGCTTCGCCGCGCTTTCAAGGAGAGACGTTTCGTCGATAAGATGCATCAGCTGCTTGCGAGTATAGCCCGTAGAGTCGAACGCTCCTGATTTCACCAATGCCTCGAGCGTCTTGCGGTTATAAGCCGAAGAATCGACGCGATTCACGAAATCATGCAGCGAAGTAAACTCACCGTTCTTCTCTCGCTCGTCGATGATGCACTGAGCCACCTTTTCGCCTACACCGCGAACGCCCGCCAAGCCAAAACGGATCCCCTCTTCAAGCGGGGTGAATTCCAGATTGGACGAGTTAACATCAGGCGGCAAAACAGGAATGCCGCTGCGGTTGCAGCTCGCAATGTACTTGATAAGGCGATCGTTGTTGCCCATGTAACTGGACAGAACAGCAGCCATATACTCGTTCGGATAATGCGCCTTCAGGTATGCCGTACGCATAACAAGCAACGCATATGCTGCAGAGTGCGATTTGTTGAACGCGTACTTTGCGAACTTCTCGGCGTCTTCCCAAATTTCTTTAGCGATGTCGAGCGAATAGCCGTTTTCTACGGCGCCATTGTTCCAGTCTTCTTGAAGCTCGCGCATAACATCGAGCTTCTTCTTACCCATTGCCTTACGCAGCTTATCTGCCTTACCAGCAGAAAAACCGCTCATGACCATGGACACCTGCATGATCTGTTCTTGGTAGACCATCGTGCCGTAGGTTTCTTCCAGGATAGGACGCAGACGATCATCGTAATAGTGGACGGGGCTCTTGCCTTGTACCACCTTTACATAGTCTTCAACCATGCCAGACTCAAGCGGGCCCGGGCGGTTAAGTGCGATGGAGGCCACAACGTCAGAAAAGCGCTCTGGCGGAATCTGCGCGAACAGGCTCACATACAGCGCGCCTTCAACCTGGAACAAACCATCCATGTTGAGGGGCATTCCGTTCTTGCGAAGCTCGCCACGCATCAGGGCAAACGCACGATCATCTTCAATGGGAATTTCTTCCGGAAGAAGCTTTTCGCCCGTAGTTGCCTCGATGTTGTTGCAGGCACGCGAAAGCACGCCCAAGGTACGCAGGCCAAGGAAGTCCATCTTTAGCAGACCCAGGTCAGGCGTATAGTGACCATCGTACTGGGTGATGATGCCGCCGCCCTTGGTATCGCGCTTCATGGGGACATGATCGCTCATGGGGTCGCGGCAAATGATGGTTGCGCACGCATGCACGCCTTCGCCGCGTACATGGCCCTCGATAGACCTTGCGGCGTCAATAACGCGCTTTACATCTTCTTCAGTATCATAGGCTTTTTTCAGGTCGGGGTTGGTCTCGAGCGCACCATTGATGGTGATGCCCAGCTCTCCACCAATAAGTTTGCAGATACGGTCGCCCACGGCATAGGGGTAGTCCAAAACACGCGCAGCATCACGCACGGCGTTTTTTGCCTGCAACTTGCCGAACGTGATAACGCCCGCAACATGGTCTTCGCCGTAGAATTCGCGAATATGCTCAATAACATCCTGACGATGCTGATCGTCGAAGTCGACGTCGATATCGGGCATCTCAACACGTTCAGGGTTGAGGAAGCGTTCGAACATCAAGCCGTTCTTAATGGGGTCAAGGTCGGTGATGCCCATGGCGTACGTGCAGAGCGATCCTGCAGCAGAGCCACGACCAGGGCCTACGCCGATGCCATTTTCACGAGCCCAGCGGATATACTCCTGAACGATGAGGAAGTAAGCTGGGAAGCCCTGCTGAATAATAATGTCAGCTTCGTATTCGTACTGTTCCAGAACCGACTTTTCCTTGCCGGTGTTGTCGGCGATAACGACATTGCGCCAATCGGGCCCATAGCGATGCTCGAGACCCTTCTCGATCTCTTCGCGGAAGAGCATTTCCTCGGTATAGCCTTCAGGCAGCGGGAAGCGCGGAAGAATTTCGTCTCGTTCCAGTTCTACATTGCACTTTTCAGCGAGCAAAACCGTGTTGTCGCACGCCTCGGGGAAGTCTTTCAGTGCCTGGCGCATTTCTTCCTCGGTCTTCATGTAGAACTGGTCGTTTGGGAATTTGAAGCGCTTTTCCTGAGTAACCGTGGCGTTGGTGCCGATGCAGAGCATAATATCCTGTGCCATTGCGTCTTCCTGCGTAAGGTAATGGAAGTCGTTGGTGGCAATGGTTTGCAAGCCCAGCTCACGAGCTAGCTGGGTAAGCTTGCAGTTCATTTCATACTGGGACATGCCAGCATTTGTGGTAATGCCCTGGTCCTGAAGCTCGATATAAAAATCGCCCGGCTCGTAAAGTGCGGCGAATTTCTGCGCCCACTCCTTGGCCTCGGCAAACGCTCCATCATCGATGCAGCGAGGGATAATGCCTGCAATGCATGCACTGGTAGCAATAATTCCCTCAGAATACTTCTGGAGCATCTCGAACGTAGTGCGCGGACGATAATAGAAATTGTCTACATGCGATTCACTGACCAGTTTCAACAGGTTGTGATACCCCGTATTGTTCTTAGCCAAAAGAATCATGTGATGAAGCTTTTGCTTTTGCTTCTTCAGTTCGCTGTCGGTGGTGAAGTAGATCTCGCAACCAAAAATAGGCTTGACCCACTTGCCGGTTTCGTTTTTGACCTTGCGGCAAGCTTCATCGAGCTCTGGAACGCCAGACATAACGCCATGGTCAGTGATAGCTACGGCAGGCATATCCAAATCGGCTGCGCGCTTGACCATGTCATAGATGTGGGTAGCACCGTCTAGCAGAGAATACTCGGTGTGGCAGTGTAAGTGAGCAAATGCCATGTACGTCTCCTATGCTGTGCGCGAATGCGCAACCTCGAATTTCTTTTCGTTCCTTATTGTGCCATCGAATACAAAAAAAGGCAGACTTGCAATCAAAACAACAGTTCTTGTTCGATTAACGCGCTGGAGCGACGTAATGAAAGCCTCCCTCAGGCGCGTATAGCGAAAGACACGAGGGTAGCACAAGCGCGAGAAGGAGGGCCTGCGGATCGGTAGCTTAATCCTGGGACGCGAGCTTGCTTTCGTCGATTGAAGCTCGCTGGCTCCAGTTGGGGCCACCGCCTCTGGAGGGCATGGCTTCTGCGTTATTTCACCAAGGCATGCTCCGAAGTGTCCGACGGGGGCAGAATTTCACAGTGATCCGTTCTCCACGTTTCGGCGGGGGCAGGATTCCACCTTGATGCGTTCACCACTGGTCGGCGATGGCAGGATATCTCAGCGATGCGTTCTCCGCGTGTCGACGGTGGCAGGATATCTCAGCGATGCGTTCTCCGCGTGTCGAAGGTGGCAAAATATTCGCCTAAAGCATTCCCAAGCACTCATCCGTGACAAGATTTTCGCTTGATGTATGACAAAAGAGGCCTCGGACGGAAAAACACCCCCTCCGTGGCAACATATCGCCGATATGTATCCACAATTAGCTGGTTTTGGCAAGATTTACGCGCTGTGTATCAAAAAAGCCCTGCAAACCGCTGTTTGGGAATACATATCGTAAAAAACTTGCCAGGTAGGGCCCCTTTTTCTCGCCCGAGGCCTCTAAATCATACATAGCAAGCTAATCTTGCCATCCCGTTTCCCAAATCAGCGCAAAATCGCCAGCGCCTGATCGCCTGCACTTACAATCCCTTGAGCAATCGGCATTGCCACCCACTTCACACCCTCACAAACACAAAAAAGGCGACCCCGTAGGGTCGCCTTTCAATTCTGGCACAGATCAGAAAAACCAACTGAAGGTAATCGTGGATGATCCTTACTTGTACAGGTCTTCCTTTTCCTTTGCAGCAAGCTGAACCTTACACCAGCGCAGCTTACGCGTCAGAAGAGAGCGAGAAACGATGCTCGTCTCGCTGAGGTTAGCGATCTTCTCTTCAAGCACAGGAATATCCTTGTTAAGCCTGTCGACGTTGATGCGCTCGATCTGGCGCGTCTTGTCGCAAATAACGATGACGCGGTCCTTCAACACCTGGACATAACCACCCATGATGGCAGCGCTCAAAACTTCGCCGCCCTCCTGCTGGGTGCGGGCCCAGATGACGCCGTCCTTAAGGGCGGATACAAATGGCTCATGGTTTTCCATGATACCCAGTTCACCTTCGGTGCCGGGAACCATGACATTGTAGAGCTCACCTGAGAAGAGCACCTTGTTCTTTGCTACGACATCACACCTGATCACCGACATGACTTACTCCTCTGCCTGAAGCTTCTCGTAGGCTGCGTAAACATCCTCGATAGAACCGGTAGTACGGAAGCATACCTCGGGGATATGGTCACAGTTGCCCTTGAGGATCTCGTCGAAGGAGCGAACAGTGTCCTCCATCTTTACATAGACGCCATCCTGGCCGGTGAACTGCTTAGCAACATGGAAGTTCTGGCCGAGGAACTGCTGCACCTTACGTGCGCGGTTAACGATGACCTTCTGATCTTCCGTGAGCTCGTCCATACCAAGAATTGCGATGATGTCCTGGAGGTCCTTGTAGTTCTGCAGGATCTCCTGAACGCCAACTGCAACGCGGTAGTGCTCTTCGCCAACGATCTCGGGATCGAGAGCGCGAGAGCTGGACTCCAGCGGGTCAACAGCAGGATAGATGCCCATTTCGGCGATGGAACGGTTAAGAACCGTCTTAGCGTCGAGGTGGGTAAACGTCGTGGCCGGCGCGGGGTCGGTCAAGTCGTCGGCGGGAACATATACGGCCTGTACAGACGTAATAGAACCGGTCTTGGTAGAGGTAATGCGCTCCTGAAGGTCGCCCATCTCGGTAGCGAGGGTGGGCTGATAGCCTACTGCGGAAGGCATGCGGCCAAGAAGTGCGGATACCTCAGAACCTGCCTGGGTAAAGCGGAAAATGTTGTCGATGAACAGCAGAACGTCCTGACCCTGGTCACGGAAGTACTCTGCTTCGGTCAGGCCGCACAGGCCGACGCGAAGACGAGCTCCCGGAGGCTCATTCATCTGACCGTAAACTAAGCAGGTCTTGTTGATAACGCCTGCATCGGTCATTTCCAGGAACAGGTCGGTACCCTCACGGGTACGCTCGCCAACGCCGGTGAATACGGACGTACCACCATGCTCCTGAGCCAGGTTGTTGATGAGCTCCTGGATGATAACGGTCTTACCAACGCCTGCACCGCCGAACAGACCGGTCTTACCACCCTTAATGAAAGGCTGAATAAGGTCGATAACCTTAATACCGGTTTCGAAGATCTCGGTCTTGTTGACGAGCTCTTCATAAGCGGGAGCGGGACGATGGATGGGTGCCCACTGCTTAACGTCGGGCATGGGCATACCGTCAACGGGCTGGCCCATAACGTTCCAGATGCGACCGAGGGTCTCAGGACCTACGGGCATCTTCATAGGTGCACCAGTGTCCTGTACGGGCAGACCGCGTACCAGGCCGTCGGTAGACGACATGGCAACGGAGCGAACCAGGTCACCAGGGAGGTGCATCTGAACCTCGAGAACGACATTGATGTCGCCCACGGGGGTAGTAGCTTTCACGGTCAGAGCGTTGTAAATCGCCGGCATATGATCCGGAGCGAACTCAACGTCGACAACAGGGCCAACGATACGGACGATGTGTCCGATGGCACCCTGCGTGGCCGCAGAAGCAGTATTGGTTTCTTCAGCCATTTAGTCCTCCAAAGCTGCGGCGCCACCGACGATCTCGTTGATCTCGGTCGTAATAGCGCCTTGACGTACACGGTTGTAGACACGGTTGAGGGTCTCAATCATGTCATTGGCGTTGTCCGTCGCATTCTTCATTGCATTGCGACGAGCAGCCTGCTCAGCTGCTGCTGAGTCAATGAGCATATAGTATAAATGACCTGCAATATACTCGGGAAGGAAGTGATCCAAGACATCTTCCTCGCTGGGCTCGTAATCGATAGCACCCGGAAGATCGGGGTTATCGGGAGTCGGCTCGGTGATGCCGCCGCCCTTGACAAATACCTCGCCCTTGGGGAGGAATGCCTTCGGGTTTACCGGCAACAGAGGCTGCTGGATCAGAACCTGCTCACCTGCGTTCTTCGCATGGTTGTAAAGAACGACTACCTCGTCAATTTCGCCAGAGAGGTAATGCTCCATAGCATAGTCAGCCAGGGCATCAGCCTCTTCGACGCGAGGATCAGCGGACAGGTCGCGGAAGGCAAGCACCGTATCGATACCACGATACTTGAAGTAGCCGATCGCCTTCTTGCCACATGCGGCAACAGCGATCTCCTTACCCTCTGCCTTGCGCTCCTTCATGATCTGCTCGGCACGACGAAGCACGCTGGAATTGAAGCCGCCAGCCAAACCACGGTCGGAGGCGATGACCACAATAAGGGTCTTCTTAACCTCGTCATGCGCCGTCGCGAGCGGTGCAGTAGTACCGCCCATGCGTGCGATGTTGGCTAGCATCTCCTTCACAGCCTCGCCATAAGGCGTAGCAGCTTCGACACGCTCAGTCGAATGACGGATTTTAGCAGCAGCAACCATCTGCATGGTATGCGTAATCTGCTTCGTCGATTCGACGGACTTGATTCGCCTTTCAATATCGTGAAGGTTGGGCATAGTGACCTACCTTACGCGATGAACTGAGCCTTGAATGCCGGGATAGCAGCATTCAGTTCAGCCTCTACTTCGTCGGTGAACTTCTTTGCATCAGCAAGCTTGTCCATAACGCCATTGCCAGAGTGATGCAGGTAGTCGAGCATTTCAGCGCGGAAGCGAACAATGCTCTTAACCGGTACATCGTCCAGGAAGCCATGAGCGCCAGCCCAGATAGCAGTTGCCTGGTCTTCAACGGACATCGGGGTGTAACGACCCTGCTTAAGAAGCTCGGTCATTGCAGCACCACGGGTAAGCTGCTGCTGAGTTGCAGCGTCCAGGTCGGAACCGAACTGGGTAAATGCAGCGAGCTCGCGATATGCAGCGAGGTCGAGGCGCAGCGTACCAGCAACGGACTTCATGGACTTCACCTGAGCGGAGCCACCAACGCGAGATACGGAGATACCAACGTTAACAGCAGGACGCTGACCCTGATAGAACAGGTCGGTGGTGAGGTAAATCTGACCGTCGGTAATGGAGATAACGTTCGTAGGAATGAACGCACCAACGTCACCAGCCTGGGTTTCGATGATAGGCAGTGCGGTAAGAGAACCTGCACCGTTTTCGTCGGACAGCTTACATGCACGCTCGAGCAGACGAGAATGCAGGTAGAAGATGTCGCCAGGATATGCCTCGCGTCCGGGAGGACGATGCAGGGTCAGGGACATCTGACGATATGCAACGGCCTGCTTGGTGAGGTCGTCGTAGATGCAGAGTACGTGGCCGCCAGGATTCTCAGCGTTAGCGGGCTTGCCGTCTTCGCCGTTGTACATGAAGTACTCGCCCATTGCAGCACCAACCATAGGAGCCATGTACTGCAGAGGAGCAGGATCGGATGCGGTAGCGGCAACAACGATGGTGTAATCCATAGCGCCAAAGCGCTCGAGGGTCTCAACGATGCCGGATACGGTGGAAGCCTTCTGGCCTACAGCAACGTATACGCAGACCATGCCCTTGCCCTTTTGGTTGATGATAGCATCAACGGCAATAGAGGTCTTACCGGTCTGACGGTCGCCAATGATGAGTTCGCGCTGGCCACGGCCAATCGGAATCATAGAGTCAACTGCGAGGATACCGGTCTGCATCGGCTCTTCAACAGGCTGACGCTCATGAACGCCGGGAGCCTTGAATTCTACCGGGCGGGTAGCAGTGGTCTCAATGGGGCCCTTGCCGTCGATAGGCTGGCCGAGCACGTTAACAACGCGGCCGAGCATAGCCTTGCCAACAGGAACCTCAAGAATCTTGCCAGTGGTACGTACCTGGTCGTTTTCCTTAATTGCGGTGACGTCACCGAGGAGTACGGCACCAACCTCATCTTCTTCGAGGTTCTGCACCAAACCGGAAACGATACGTCCATCGGAAGCGACGAACTCGAGAAGCTCGCCAGACATCGCACCCTTAAGGCCGTCGATACGCGCAATACCGTCGCCAATTTGTACAACCGTGCCGGTCTCGCGAGACTCAACGCTGGTGTTGATGGCGTCGAGCTGCTTGCGCAGTGCGGCGTCGATAGACTGTGCGGTGATTTCAGTCACTAGCATTCACCTCCATCTTTCTTTTTCAGAGCAATGCGAGCCTTGTCGAACTGTGTGCGGACGCTCGCATCGACATACCGGTCGCCAGTGCTCAGGATAATGCCGCCCTGGATCGAAGGATCGATGTGCTCAACAAGAACACAGTCGCGACCCAGATCAGATTCGGCCTTATTGGTAATTACGGTTCGCAGGTTGTCATCAAGTTCAACAACCGTCGTCACATCAACAACGTTGAAGTTAAGCTTGCTCTCGATGAGATCCTCGTACAGAGAAACAACGCGGCGGAACAGCGCTGCATCGCAGCGAGAAGCCATAACTCCAAGAAGCTCTTTGACCACTGGGTTGTAGCCATCGAAAACGTTGCCTGCAAGCGCCTGGCGCTCTTCGGCAGTGTAAGCCTCGTTATCCAACGAGAGACGTAAATCGATGTTGGTTGCCATGAACCCAAGGATCTGGCGCATCTGGTTGCGAACCTCAACGACAGCGTCACGACCGCCGGTGGCGTTAGCGCCATCGATGGCAGCGTTGGCGTAGGCTGCAATCGTTTCATTGATGACAAGACGATTAGCCATTTAGACTACCTGCCTCTTTCACGTAGCGCTCGATGAGCTTACGGTGCTCATCGTCGCTGAAATCCTCACCGATCAGGCGAGATGCAACGGCAATAGAAGTATCTGCCATGGTAGCCTGAAGCTCCTTGATGGCATTTTCCTTCTCCTGCTCGATTTGCGCACGAGCCTTGTCGACAATGGCATCTGCCTCAGCCTGAGCCTTAGCGGTGATCTCCTTTTCGAGAGCGTCGCCGGTGAGCTTGGCATTGTTGAGGATCTGCTGAGCCTGGGTTTTTGCACCCTCGAGCTGCTCACGATACTCAGCCAGAAGTCGTTCGCTTTCCTGTCGTGCCTCTTCAGACTTCTCCAAAGAGTTCTTGATCGTTTCCTCACGCTTGTTCAGCATGCCCTCGAACAGAGGCCAACCAAACTTGGCAAGAACGATCCACAAGATGATGAAGGCGACGAGCATGGGGATGAATTCTTCCATCTGAGGAAGAATTGCATTGATTCCTGCTCCTTCGTCAGCGAACGCGCATACCGGGAATGCCGCAGACGCAGCCGCAAAGGCGATCATGCCACTTGCGCAGTTACGTACGTGTGCGTTCAATTCGCGTGCCTCCTTCTCTTCTTTCGGTTTCTTCGTTAGTTACTTACTTCGCGAAGTTCTAGCCGATGAAGAAAAGAACCAGGCCGAGCAGTGCGAGTGCCTCAGACATAGCAGCACCGATGAAGAAGTAGCCCATGAGCTGACCCTTCATCTCAGGCTGACGAGCAGCAGACACGCACAGGCCGTAGGTAGCAACGCCGATACCGATGCCAGGGCCGATTGCTGCGAGGCCATAGCCAACGACCTTCAACGCAGCGATTGCGAGAGTGAGTTCCACGATTACCTCCTTTAGTTGGACAAGGGCCTTTCCCTCGTCCCTATTACTTAATCAGCTGAAATTTTTCTTGTACCAGCTGTAGTACACAAGTTAGGTGGCGGCCTCTAGGCCGCCTGCGCCGCTAAGGGCGCAAGCCGAAAACTGTTTCTTCCTATCAGTGAGGATGGATTGCCATGCCGATGTAGGAAGAAGACAGAATGGTGAATACGTATGCCTGCAAGAAAGCAACGAGGGTTTCGAGCGCATACATGAAGAACAGCAAGAAGAACCATGCGATTGCAGGCAGACCCGCAACGATGTCCATCTGGAAGATGGCGGTCTGCAGGAAGATGGTGGTTGCCAGAGAGAATACGGCGAGAACCATATGGCCTGCGAGCATGTTGCCGTAAAGTCGAACGGCAAGAGTCAGAACGCGGATTACCATGGAGAAAAACTCCAGGAACCAAATAATGGGGGCAATAGGTGCCGGTACGCCCGAAGGGCACAGCGACTTGAAGTAATGGAAGAAGCCAAGCTCCTTCAAGCCCCAGAAGTTGAAGTAGATAAAGGAAATAGCAGCCAGTGCCCAGGTGATGGAGATGGTGCCCATAGCAGCCTTTGCACCAGGGATGAGGCCGATAATGTTGGCGGTAAGGATGAAGAAGAACAGCGTAGCCAGGAAGGGAACGTGCTTCTTGAAGCCTTCGCCGATAACGTCGGCGCCAACGCCTTCAGAAATGAAGTTGTAGCCGAACTCGAAGATGTGTGCGAACTTACCGTGAGGTACGAGCGTAAGCTTGCGACCCGCGATAAGAACCAATGCAGCTACCAGAACGAGAGCGACCAGCATGTACAGGACGTACTGGGATACGTTCCAACCCGCAATGGAAAAGACCGTCGTCGAGTCGAACTGAGACGAGAGATGCTGTGCCTCCTCGACGAACTGTGAAAGAGCTTCACCCATCAGGATTCCTTACCTTTCCGTTACTTACTTATTTCTTGCGCTTAGCAAGGACGTTCTTATAAACGACATATGCAGACGTGGACACGATAAGCGCCACGATCTCAGCCACACCAAAGGGAAGAACCACATCGCGCGCAACCATAGCGCACACGATAAGAGCAACGGCAACCACAATGAGCGATACAAACGTACCAGCCAAACCGTACAAACCAGCGCTCATGGCAGAAAGACTCGTGGAGCGGCGTGCAAGGCGCAGGGAAATGAACAAGGGGAGAAACCCGATGATTCCTGCTGCGATTCCTGCTGCTACTGGTGCGAGCATTTCTTCCTTTCTTCCGTGTTCAGAGCCTAAAGCCCAATTTTGACCACATGCAGCATAAACGCCATCACATGGTTGTTAACAGTGTTTCCGATAACGTGCAATAAATTTGGGCGAGTGGTATCTGCCCACAAACCCAGCTGAATACAATAGCGTACTAAAACACTATCTGAAACCTCTATTTGAGAATCTAACGGGCAATACCATTGTTTTGTCCTATATTTTGATGCATTTCAAACTTTTTAAACACGTTCTATTTAGCAATCATGGTCATCTGTAGAAAATGCGCTACTCACTTTTTGAAGTCTGTCCGTCAAATATGCGAATCTTGATATTTGACTCATTCAAAAGCTCCATTGCAAGTTCATCGGGATACGGATTGCGGTAGATGATCTCACTGATTCCAGCATTAATGAGCATCTTCGCACACACTACACAGGGCTGCGTAGTGATGTATATGGAAGAACCTTCAATGTCGATACCATAACGCGCCGCCTGAAGAAGGGCATTCTGTTCTGCGTGCAGTCCGCGGCAAATTTCGTGGCGCTGGCCCGAAGGAACGCCGAGTTTTTCTCGCAGGCATCCGGTAACAGAGCAATGACGCAGCCCCGTGGGCACGCCGTTGTAGCCAGTAGCCAGGATACGCTTCTCCTTTACGATGATGGCCCCCACCGCGCGACGCAAGCACGTTGTGCGTGTGGCAACCTCATCTGCCAAGGTCATAAAGTACTCGTCCCATGAAGGGCGCTCTTGCCTGATCATCAGACCCTCTCCCGCTCTTAAGCCAGTTCGCTTTGAACCGGCGTGCCTTCGGTACGGAAAATGCGATCGCCCGCGTCACCCAGTCCGGGGACGATGTAGGCATCCTCATTAAGACCTTCGTCGATAGCGCAGGTGAATAGGCGCACAGAGGGATCATGCTCAAGTACGGCCTGCACGCCCTCGGGCGATGCGACGATAACGCAGGCTGAGATATCCTTCACACCTCGCTTGCGCAACGCGTCGATTGCCGCGCAAAGGGATCCACCTGTAGCAAGCATGGGATCTACGAGCAGCACCGAACGCTCGGCAATGTAGTCGGGCATTTTCGCATAATACTCGTGGGGTTCGTGGGTTATCTCATCGCGGTACATGCCCAAATGGGCAACGGGAGCAGTGGGAATCAGGTCCAACATGCCGTCGAGCATGCCAAGGCCTGCACGCAGAATGGGAACAACCACCGGCTCGATGCCCCTGATGGATTCACATTCACACGTGGCAATAGGCGTTTTCACCTCGACCGAGCGCGTTGCCAGGTCCTGGGTGGCTGCGTAGCCTTCCAAAAGAGTAATCTCGCGCACGGTCTGGCGGAAAAGATAATCGGGCGTATCTTCATTGCGGATCACCGACAGCTTATGCTTAATAAGCGGATGATCGACAACGGTCAAGCGCTCTTCGCTTGCGAAGTCCATGCGTTTCTCCTTACTGCTGTACGCTTCTTCGCTGAACAGTGTATTGCTTTTGGCTGAATCAAAACAGGAAAAAGGCAGGGTTTGCGCATTCATAGCAAGATATCACCTGAAATAGGTGAGGCGGAATGGCGAACTGAGGGCCCGATCGCACCATCGCCCGACGATCCAACCCCTTGCGCAGGCAGAGCACAAGCCTTGGGGATATAGGGACAGGCCCTATATCCCCATCTAATGAAAAAGAACCTCGCTTGCGATGCATTACGCAAACGGGGTTCTTCCATTGTGCACTATAACCCGGCGGGAAAATGGGACAGGCTCCTATATTCCCACTCTACAGCTCGGGATAAAGAGGGTGCTTGGCAATGAGACCCGCTACTTCTTCCTTGATCTGTGCGAGGCGTGCCTCGTCTTCAACGTTGAAGACCGTGGCAGCGATAAGCTGACCAATGCGATGGAATTCATCGGCATCGAAGCCACGCGTGGTGCCCGCTGCCGTACCAACGCGAATGCCGCTGGTTACGAAGGGCGAGCGCTTTTCGTTGGGGATGGTGTTCTTGTTCACCGTCAAGCCCACGGATTCAAGAAGCTTCTCTGCATCCTTGCCGGTAATGTCGGCTGGAGTAAGGTCTACCAAAACCAGGTGATTGTCGGTACCGCCGGATACCAGACGCAGACCGCCTTCCACCATGCCTTCGCCCATAGCAGCACAGTTCTTAACCACATTCTCCATGTACGTCCTGAATTCGGGCTTCAAGGCCTCGCCGAAAGCAACGGCCTTTGCTGCGATGATGTGCATCAGAGGGCCGCCCTGCGTACCAGGGAATACCGCGGAATTGATTTTCTTCGCCAGAGCCTCGTCGTTAGTGAGGATGAAGCCGCCACGAGGACCGCGAAGGGTCTTATGGCTGGTGGAGGTTACCACGTGGGCATAGGGCACGGGGCTCGGATGCAAGCCAGCAGCAACCAGGCCAGCAATGTGCGCCATATCGATCATGAGGTATGCACCAACCTCGTCTGCGATTTCGCGCATACGCTTGAAATCGATGATGCGAGGATATGCAGAAGCACCACCCACAATAAGCTTGGGCTTATGCTCCTTGGCAAGACGCTCGATCTCGTCGTAATCGATAAGTTCGGTTTCGGGATTAACACCGTAGGAGACGACGTTGTAGTCCTTGCCCGAGAAATTAACGGGAGAACCATGGGTAAGGTGACCACCATGGTCGAGCGAAAGGCCCAACACGGTATCGCCCAGGTTAATCAGCGCCTGATAGGCGGCAAGGTTGGCGTTAGCGCCAGAATGAGGCTGTACGTTGGCAAACTTGCAGTCGAACAGCTTGCAAGCGCGCTCGATTGCCAAATCTTCAACGATGTCGACCTTTTCGCAGCCACCGTAATAGCGCTTGCCAGAATAACCTTCAGCATACTTGTTGGTAAGCACGGTGCCCATTGCCTGCATTACGGCAAGTGAAGCAATATTCTCTGATGCGATAAGCTCGATAGTTGAGCGCTGGCGGGAAAGCTCCTGCCCAATTGCGTCTGCTATTTGAGGGTCTTCTGCTGCGAGATAGTCGTAAGACATATGCCGCGCTCCTTTCGAACTGCGCTTAGCACTTTTGTAATGCTCTCAAAGATAGCACAGCGTCATAAGAAAAGAAGCCGTAGCACCGCTCCTGCGGCCCTACGGCTCCTTGTTTTCGACAAATGTTGCGTGCGCGAAACGAATCCGCCACGAACCCCTTAGCTACCGAAAGCCTCGGAAGCGGAGATGCCGCCACCGAACATGCTATCGGCAAGCGCCTGCTGGTTGTCGGTGTTGTTCATATCGAGCTTCCAGTCCTTGCCGTCCTTGGTCAAGGTAAAGGTAACTTCGGTTTCTACTGGAGTTGCTGCATCGAGTGCCGCCATGAACGTCTTGCCTGCATAAGCATAGATCTCGTCGGTGGTGCTGAAACCCTGGTTCATAGCGTCATCAGCAAAGGAGTCGCCCCAACTCGTAAGAACAACGTAGAGCTGCTTGCTGGTGATCTTGGTGGGTGCCTTGGCGGTGTCGCCGTCAACCTTTACATCGCCGATTTCATAAGCGAAGCCGTTTACCCAAGACTTGAACAGGGATTCGCCATCCATGCCCAGCTGCTCAAGCTGCTGCAAGTCAGAACCGCCCATTTCGCCAACAAGCTTAGATGCCTCATCGTCGCTGGGGTTAACGAACTGGGAGAGTTCGGCGTCGAGCGCCTGCTTCGCCTTTTCCTCTTCGCTTGGGCCGCAGCCAACAAGGCCGAGGCACAGAATTGCCGCGAACAGCGCCACGGCTGCCGCCAAAAGCCAATGGCGGGCTTGCGTCTTTGCGTTGTCCATCTATTCCTCCTTGCATTCGTCTTTCCGCACGAATGCAGAAAGATATTTTTCCAAGCTCGAACGAGCTTGTCCCAAACATATTTACCCAAAGGGGACGCTGTTGGCGCGAATCAATTGCGCAATATGCCACATTAGCTGATAAATGCCTTAGTCGAGCGCATTGATCTTTTCAACGCGGCCAGCATGGCGTCCACCGGCGAATTCCGTGGCAATAAAGGCATCCAAAATGCTTTCGTTGTCTTCCAAGGAAACGAAACGACCGGAAAGCGTAATGACGTTGGCGTCGTTATGCTCACGGCAAAGAACAGCGAAATCGCGGCGAACCACATTGGCTGCGCGAATGCCCTCCATCTTACCTACCGCCATGGCCATACCGATGCCCGTACCGCACACCAAAACGCCACGCTCAGCAGCGCCCGACTGCACGTCTTCGCCAACCTTAACGGCGAAATCGGGATAATCTACACGGTTGTCGCTATCGGGGCCACGATCGATAACCTCGTGGCCTTCGCCCTTCAAGTAAGCAGCAAGCTGCTGCTTTTGTTCGAAGCCAGCGTGATCCGATGCGATAGAGATCTTCATGATGCCTTCTCCTTTTCCGCGCTAAGGCGGCACACAGACGCAAGGCTACGCAGCCCCGCTATAGATAATCTATCCACATTATACGGAAGAAGCGCGCAAGCTCGCCTAGCTTAACGCTGCCGAAACGGAAAAGGGAGCCGTTTGTGCCAAGCGCTATCGGGAACGCGTCCTATCGACGCACTCATGCCAATAGTCGAGCATGCGGGAACGCGTGCCGGCGCTCACATTCGACATGAAGGTGCGCTCAATGCCCCGTAAGCTCGCAATTTCTTCAGTGTTGCGCCAGAAACCCGTAGACAAACCAGCCAAATAAGCCGCTCCTAAGGCCGTGCTTTCCACGCATTCGGGACGCTGGATGGCAGCACCCACGATATCGGCGCAACACTGAAGCATGAAATTGTTGCGACAGGCTCCGCCATCAACCGCCAACGCAGATACCGGAATTCCCGCATCGCGAGCCATGCCTTGCAGCACGTCCTGTACCTGGAATGCTTGCGCCTCGAGGCACGCACGCACTATGTGCGCTTTTGTGGCGCCGCGCGTCAATCCGTAGATGGCGCCGCGCGCATTGGCGTCCCAGTACGGAGCGCCAAGCCCTGTGAACGCAGGCACCACGCACACTCCCGCCGAATCGGGCACGCTCATTGCGAGTTCTTCGGTCTGGGAGACGTCGTCGATAATCCCCAGGCCATCGCGCAGCCACTGAATAAGAGCACCCGCCATGAACACGCTTCCTTCCAGCGCATATTCGAGATCGGCCGCGCCCGGCGCAGAAGCAGCAACCGTGGTTACCAGCCCGTGGGTAGAAGCGCATAGCCGCTGCCCCGTGCTCATAAGCAAGAAACAGCCAGTGCCAAACGTTGCCTTCACCTGACCGGGCTTAAAGCAGCATTGCCCAAACAACGCCGCCTGCTGGTCGCCCGCTACCCCACGAATCGGAATAGCGCCGGCAATAACCGGATGATGCATCATCCCAAAGTCGCCTGAAGAGGGACGAACTTCGGGCAACATGGCTTCAGGAACGTTGAACAACCGGCACAGCCATTCGTCCCACTGCCCCGTATTAATGTTGAAGAGCATGGTGCGGCTAGCATTGGTGGGGTCGGTCGCATGGACTTCACCCTGAGTCAGATTCCAAATAAGCCAAGAATCCACCGTGCCGAAAGCCAGCTCGCCGGCTTCGGCGCGCTCACGCGCACCGGGCACCGCATCCAGGATCCAAGCGATTTTCGAAGCGGAGTAGTACGCATCGGGAATCAAACCCGTTCTGTGCGTTACCTCAGCAGCAGTTTCCGCATCCGAGCAACAGCGCTCCACGATTTCGGTGGTGCGACGGCATTGCCACACAATGGCGTTGTGAATGGGTTCTCCCGTGACGCGATCCCATACAACGGTGGTCTCTCGCTGGTTGGTAATACCGATACTGTCTATTTGGCTTGCCGATACACCTGTTGATACCAGTAATTCCGCCAGCACCTTAAGCTGACTGGAAAGAATGTCTTTCGGAGAATGCTCCACCCAACCTGGCTGCGGAAACAACTGGGGAAATGGGCTTTGGGACATGCCCTTTATACGGCCCAGCCTATCTATCAAAACCGCACGGGAAGACGTTGTCCCTTGATCAAGTGCAATTACATATTCGCCCATACTGGCTGCTCTCCTTGCTCTTCGGAGGGTCGAGGCTTAGCGTTGTTTAGTTTTCAGAGGCACCGGATTCTGCAGCAGCGGCACCCTCTTCCGCTGGCGCACCGCCTTCCCTGCCTTCAACATTATGGGGCTGCGAAACTTCACGCGTGCGCACCACGGCGTTCATAACCACGCACTCGGTAAACCACTGCTCAACATCGGCGAACACATCAACACGACGCGGCTCATTCAAAATCTCATGACGCATGTTCGGATAAATGATCTCGCGAACGTCTTCAACACCCTGGCTACGATACAGATCAGCCGCCGCATGAACGCCTTTGCCGCACGCACCCACAGGGTCATCCGCGCCAGCCACAAACAGCAGCGGCAGGTTCTTCGGCACTGCTGCCGCGCTCTTTTTTGTTACCACTTCTGCGGTAAGGTCGGTGAGCGTTGCGTAGGCACCGGCAGAAAAAGCCTGGCCAGAAAGCGGATCGGCCAAATAAGCATCCACAACAGCAGGGTCAGTGGAAATCCAGTCGGAATCGGTACGCGCATCTTCGATAGCGGAAGAGAACGCGCCGATCGTCAACGAATCAAGCAGGCGAGAACGATACGTTTCCCCACGCAAGGTGCCAATCGCGCGCGAAAGAGTACGACCAAGCAGGGAAAGCGCACGGGGCTGATTGCCCGTTCCGCACAGCACAGCGCCTGTAAGACCCTTCGGGTTGCGGGCGATGCAGGCACGCACCACAAAACTTCCCATGGAATGGCCGAACAAGAACAGCGGCAGAGCCCCCGTTTCGCGGCTTGCCTTAAATGCGGCTTCGCGCGCACGAAGTACGTCGGCAACCAGGATGTCTTTTCCCCCTTGAAGAGGCATGCATCCCAGCTCATCGGCAGAAGAGACGCTTTTCCCATGACCGATATGATCGTGCCCGAACACAACATAGCCTAAACCTGCCAAAAAGCGAGCGAACGAGTCATAGCGCTCAATGTGCTCCGCCATGCCGTGAACCAATTGAACTATACCGCGACGACTGTATACTGGGTCGGGCAGCCATACCATAACGCGCAGCCACGACCTGCCGTCGGCGGAAAGCGTAGAGGTTTCTTGCACAAGAGGGTAGGTATTACGAGCCATAGCTGTGCCTCCTTTTAGGAAAGCGCGCGAATATCGGCAACAGTGATTGCCCCCTCGCGCACCAACACAGGATGATCGCCCAAGGCGCAGTTAACGATAGTGGAAGCAATGCCGCTTTTCGGCTCTTCGTCGGAAAGTGCTGCACCCACCGCGGCAAATATTGCCGGATCGATTTCATTGAAAGCTATGGTGTTTTTCTGCCCCGAAATGTTTGCCGAAGTAGTGGCTAGAGGGCAGCCCAATTCCCCAATAAGGGCACGAGCTGTTTCGTTTGCGGGCATACGCAGGCCGATGGTGCCTTCCTCCGAGCAAAAAGCCGCAGGCACTTCGTCACTCGCCTTCACAATGATGGTAAGCGGGCCAGGCCAAAACGTGCGTGCCAGGGCAAAAGCGAAATCGGGAACCATCTTGCCGTAACGCTCAAGATCTTCGATACCGCCCACCAACCAGGCGATGGGCTTTTTCTTTTCGCGATGCTTGATAGCGTACAGAATATCGGGGCTCGGCGCATGCAGCACCGAAACACCCAACCCGAATAGGGTATCGGTCGGAAAAACGATAGGCTGACCGTTCTTCAGCGCTTCCAGCGCCTCTTCGTGTGTGTGCGCTCCATTGGGCATTTTCATCAAAGCTTTCATGATTATGGGACGTTTCGCCACGTACTTCCGCGCGTGGCACCAAGCCTTGTTTCAGGACTTCAATAATACCGCGCCCGCAGCACACAGCACAGCATTACCTGCGGATAATGGTTCGCTTTCAGCGAATCGTTACCTTGTTTTTCGGCGGTGGCTAAAAGGGAAGAGAGGCCGCGCTCACCGCGCCCCAGGCCCAGACGCCACATTCCAACACCGACAAAGGGGAAGAGCCTGAGCCGCAAGCAGAGTGCTCGCGGATTTTTCAGCCGGGAAGCAAGACTGGTCTAATGGGTGCGCAAGCCGAAACTACGCTCGCAACGACCGCCGCCCCAAATCCGGTGCCCGCAATACCGCCCCTGGGTTTAAAAACGAGGCCCCCAGGAGCGCATGCCCTTCCCAGGAGCGCATGCCCTTGGGGCCTCGACTCAAGATTAAACGTATTGCTCGGCAATTCTACCGGCAATCCGCAAGCCATCGCAGGCGGCAGACATGATGCCACCTGCGAAGCCGGGGCCTTCCCCGCAAGGATATACCCCATTACCAGGAAGCTCTTCAAGAGCGACGCCCTCCTTGGCAAAGCGCGCTTGCATATCGCGGCCGCGGCAAATACGAACAGGCGAAGAAGATCGCGTTTCCGGGGCTGTCATCAGGGCATTCGGATCATCAAAGCCCTTCAGCTTTCGGCCCAGCAGAGGCAACGCCTGCGCCAGCGATTCGGACACGAAAGGAGGAAAACACTCGGCAATGGGCGCTTCAATCACACCACGGGCATACGTTGGTGCGGGCTTTGCACCCTTCACTGGGACAGAGCCACCCAAAAAGCTCCCCACGCGCTGGCTTGGCGCTTCATAGGGTTTCCCGCCATGTTCCGCAGAAACACGGAAAGCCGCCTGCTCTATTTCACGCTGGAGCTGAACGCCTGCCAGCACATCGCTGCTTCCGAAATCGGCGGGATCGACGTTCACCAACACTGCCGAATTGGCGTTCTTGCCTGCACGCGCATAACGACTCATGCCGTTTGTAACGATGCCGCCCTCTTCGCTGGCGGCAGCCACCACTTCCCCACCAGGGCACATGCAGAACGTATACACGCTGCGGCCCGTAGGTAGATGCACTGCTAGCTTGTATTCGGCAGCGCCCAAGGCAGGATGTTTCGATGCTTTCCCCCATTGAGCCTGATTGATGGCCTGCTGCGAATGCTCAATACGAACACCCACCGAAAAGGGCTTCTGTTCCATAGCGAAGCCCTGGTTGCGGCACAGCTCGAACACATCGCGCGCCGAATGACCGCACGCCAACACCAGTTCAGCAGCAGCAACTTCTTCGCAAGCGCCCGTTTCCGCGTTTTCCAACTGCACGGTAGCAAGCTTGCCTTCCGCAAAACTCCACCCAGAAAGACGCGTGCCGAAACGCACTTCCCCGCCGCGCTCGATTACTTCGTTGCGCATAGTGCTTACGATGCTTGGCAGGTTGTCGCTGCCCAGATGAGGATGAGCGTCTACTAGAATGCTTTTCGGCGCACCTGCATCAGCAAACCAGTGCAGCACATGCTTTGCAAAGGGATTCTTGATATTGGTTGTAAGTTTGCCGTCCGAAAAAGTACCCGCTCCACCTTCTCCGAATTGGATGTTGGAATGGGGGTTCAAAGCGCCCGTTTCCTGGAAAGCCGTAATGTCTTCCGCACGTCTTTCCACGTCAAAGCCACGCTCCACCACCAAGGGGCGAAGCCCGCAGCGAGCCAGGTACAGTGCGGCAAAAAGCCCCGCCGGGCCCAATCCCACTACCACGATCCTGCCGCCCCGATTACGATTGGGATGAGAGCAGTCGGGATACGAAAGCGGCTCGTATTCTTTTGCCACGCGAACGTTCAGGCCTTTTGGCGCCCTTTTAAGCAGGCGCTGTTCCTGAGATTGCGGCAATTCGACGCGAAACGAAGTGGTGAAATGAACGTTGTTCCTCTTGCGCGCGTCCACGCTTTTGCGCGTCAGAACAGCGCTGCAGACATCACGCTCGGAAACGCCCAGTGCTCGAGCCACTTCTTTGGTTCGCATTTCGACATTTTCCGGTAACGCCGCATCCAGCGAAAGGCGAATACCCGAAACCTCTAGCATGACTGCTCCTTCTTTATCTTCCGTGCAATATCCCTGCCCGCAAGAATGCCGCACGCCCAAGCCCAATGAAGGTTGTATCCGCCACACGGGCCGTCAACATCAAGCGCTTCGCCCAGTACATACAAGCCCGGCAGAGCCTTCAGTTCCAACGATTCCGCGCAAACAGATTCAGGAGCTATGCCGCCGCGATGAACCTGGCACTGCGATTCATCGGCAATGCCCTGAACCATTAGGGGAAATGCCTTCATGATGCGCGCTATACGACAGCACAGTTCCTGCTGCAGCGGTTCATCAGGCCGTATCCCAGATGCCGCCAGCAGAGCAGCGCCCAATTCGGGCAAAACGAATCCCCGGAACAGCGTATGCGCTGGCTGGCCCTGAAGACGTTCAGCACGCGCACGGATAACGTCTTCGGCTTCACGGAGTTTCATAGCCGGCAGAAAATCAACCAGCAGCGTTTCGCCTTTATGCACATAGCGTGAAGCGTTGAACACCACGATGCCCGATATGCCATAGCCGCGGAACAATACTTCGCCCTCTTCGGAAAAGCCGCTGTTCGGAAGGCTAATACGTACATGGGAGCGTATGCCATCCAGTTCTTCGCTCGATACGTTTTCGGGGAATGCTGCGGCGAGGGGGCCGAGCGTTGGACGCCACGGTGCAGTAGGCAGCGCAGGAATAGCACCGGCCAGTAAAGACTCCACGCAGCCACCACCGGCAGCAACAACCACTCGCCCTGCGTAAACCGTTGCCTGCTGCGGCACCCTGTCGGATTCGCCGGCAGCCGCACCTCCGTTGCCCGTGGCTGAATGCGACTCTTCGAGAAAAACATCGAACCCATCATGGCTGCGGTGGGTTTCAAGCGCCTTTACACAGGGATGAATATCGACAACATGCGCTGGCAGTGCTGCCATAAGCACTTCCAACACCGACGAAGCTTTGTTCGAAAAGGGATACAGCAGCCCACCGCTTTCAGGAGCTTCTTCCCATACGAGGCCCAGTTCTTCAAACCAGTTGGTAATGGGGCGAACAGGGCCACCGCCAAGAAAGCCAAGGGTTTGGGATACGAATGCGCTATTCCAATAGCGGCTAACATCCAGCTGCGAATTTGAGAAGTTGCAGCGGCCGTTGCCGCTGCGCAGGATGGGAGCACCGATTCGTTTTCCCTGCTCAACCAAAAGAATGTTTGGCAGTGCCGCTCCCGCCGCACGGGCTTCCCGAAGGCACGAAACTGCGCAAGCGAGGCCAGAGGCCCCGCCGCCTATGATAATGACATCGTACGATTCCCTGAAAGCAAACGGTTTACGCTGCTCGGCAGCCTGCCGTTTGCGCTGTGTGTTCTTCTTTTTGCTCATGCATCACATAATACGTGAGCGCGTGGCAATTAATCGCTTGAAGAGCAGGGAGCCATGAAAGTCCAAAAGAAGCCGGGCTGCGCACCGAGCCGCACTTATGCGGCAGCAGCCACGCTACCGGCATCGCCTGCTGCGGCGGTTGCGTTGCCGGCACCCGACGCATATTGAATATTGCGCCTGCCCCTTATTTCCCTTGCACAAAAAACTAACCCCGGGATTAAACCCCAGGGTCAGTTTTGTCTGAGTCTTTGATTACGTGCAGCCCATCCGAGTTCCGAGCTGTTTTTGCACCAGCGCTTTAGCCAAAGCGCCGCCCGCTCTCGGACTCGTTTGAATTACTCGGCAACAATTCTGCCCACCCAAGCTAACAGGTGCAACGTTGCAGGGTTTGTATTCTGCCTGTTTGCTTCGTTAGCGGGAAGGCCAATCTTGGCAACACGTTACTGGACGTCCGCCTTCCACAAGCCGTGCAAATTGCAGTACTCGTATACGGCAACAGGCTCTTCGCCAGGAACAACCGCAAAATCCGCCTTGGGCTCTTCGCCAGGCTGAAGATGCTTCACCTGGAAGCCCTTCGAGGTTTCCAGCACGATCATGGTGATGAAATGAGCCTCCATCATAGGGTGCAAAACGCTACCTACCTCAACGTGGATGGTTTCGCCTACCGTGACTACTGGAACGTGCTTTTCTGCAGCGCCGTCGGTTTCGCCTGCACGGAGCAGCGTCATTTCTTCACCACAGCATGAAAGTGGCACGCCCTGGTCGAACAGCTTAACGGCAACGTTTCCGCAGTGAGCGCATTTGTAGAATTCAAGTTTCATGATATTCCCCCTTCATTTGGGACGCTGCCGATACATGGGCTCTTCGGCAGCGAGTTAGCTTCGATGCCTTTATTATGCTACTTCTAGAGTAGCATTTCTAGATAAGAATCGGTGAGCGGTAGATAGGCTGCTAAAATCCCGTTTCTATCAGGCAATACGCCAGAGCGCAAAAGCGAGCACGTTCAGCCGCCTCCGCAACAGAGCACACCATCCCGCCCCTTCGCGTCAGATAATATCTTTCCGCTCTTTCACGGCAGGCAGTGCGCGCAACCAACCCTTCTATGCCAATCGGGGGCCTTCTTGAGGATGTTTCGTTTTCAGCGCATACACTAGCAAGACTACGCCCGCCACAATAAGCGGCACCGAAAGCACCTGCCCCATGGTGAGCCAGCCGCCCCAAAGGTAACCGAGCTGAGCATCGGGCTGACGCACAAATTCAATAAGGAAGCGGCAAATGCCATACCCCACCATAAACACACCAAAATACGTGCCGCGTGCAAACGGCGGGCGCTTGCGCGACATCACGAAGAGGATCGCAAACAGCAACGCGCCTTCCAGCAAAGCCTCGTACAGCTGGCTGGGATGACGTGGCTCCATGCCGGCAGAACCGCCAAACACAACGCCCCAGGGAAGGTCGGTTGGCGCACCCCACAGTTCGCCGTTAACAAAATTTGCGCAACGGCCGAAGAAAAGGCCAATGGGAACACCGATAATTGCCAAGTCAACAAGGGAAAGATAAGGCATGTGCACCATGCGCGCCGCCACGATACCAGCCACAAGCGCACCGATAAAGCCGCCATGGAAGCTCATCCCCCCGCGCGAAAACTCGAGAATGGCCAGCGGATTCGCGGCGTACATATCCCAGTTGTAGAAAAGGACGTAGCCCAAACGACCGCCCACGATAACGCCGATCATGGCGCATAACATAATGATGCAAAGCGAGTCGAAGTCGAAGCGCATCTTCCAGCGCTTGCCAACCACATACATGATGGCAATGACGCAGATAAAGCCCGCCACATAGGCAAGGCCGTACCAACGCGCCGAAAAAGGGCCAATGGTAAAGGCCACAGGATCAAGGCTCTGATAAAGGTTGTTTAACATGTATCCCTTTCGCTGTCTTTAGGCAACAAGCGCTTGAAGGTGCGCATGATTTCTGGCGATTACCCTAGCACACCTTTACGCCTTGGCTCCAAGAGGGGAATCAAAACAAAAAGCCGCTCCGGAGAGCGGCTTTCGTTTACTTTTCAGCATTCGTCGAAGGCGCATTGCTTAGGAAGAACTCGCAGAAACGGCAGATATCCTTCACGCTTTGCTCCCTGTCGATATCACACCTAAACAGCAAATCAAGGTTCGAGGTTACCTTGTGGGTCGGACGTTCGCAGGCTGCAAAATGGCAATCTGCCGGGCACGGCTCACCAGGTACGTTATGAGGGCAGCGCGACTGCATTTCATCGTCGCAACCGCGAAGTTCCCAGCAATGCATAGCGTTTTCCTTAGGATGCAGGTACTACGCGGGTTACGCCAGGAACGCGATCCTTCAAAACGCGTTCAACGCCATGAGCAAGCGTCATCTGAGACATAGGGCAGCCCTTGCAAGCGCCCTGAAGTTCAACGGTAACCACGCCTTCTTCGTCAACGTCTACCAGTTGAACGTCGCCGCCATCTGCCTGGAGGGAGGGGCGGATGAGCTCGAGCACTGCAGCTACATCGGACTTCTCTACCATATTTTCTCCTTACATTTGCCGGGGCCCGCAGTTGCGAGCCCCGTTTCTGCTTTATTCCTGGGTCATTCTATCATGCACAAAGCGGCCGATTCGCTCGAAATCGGCCACGAGCGTTTCCATGCGCGTAGGGTCATGAAGCGCTGCAGCAGGGTGATACACCGGCGCCACCAAAAAGCGTCCGGTTTGCCGCACTGTGCCGCGCAAATGACTCACTCCCATGTCGGTTTTCAGGATGAACTGGGTAGCAAAATTGCCCATAGTGATGAGTAACCACGGGCTGATAGTTTGCACCTGCGTGCGCAAAAACGGGGCGCACGCTTCGATTTCCGACGCCGAAGGATTGCGATTCGACGGCGGTCGGCATTTCAGCACGTTGGCAATGAATACCTCTTCGCGACGAAGATGGGCATGCCACAAAAGCTCATCGAGCAATTTGCCAGCGGCACCCACGAAGGGACGCCCCTGTAAATCCTCATACCTACCAGGGGCTTCGCCGATAAGCATGATGCCCGCATGAGGATCCCCTTCGCCAAACACCGTATTGGTTCGACCTTCGCACAAGCTGCAAGCATGACATGCCGCCACTTGCTGGGAAAGCTCGTCAAGGGGAACCGCTTCGATCTTCATGGTGCTGCCTAACGGTAATAGCGTGGCATGCGGTGCGAGAAGCCGATGGTTACCTCGTGTTCGATGGTGGCTGCGCGCTTTGCCATAGTGGTGATGGAGCAATCGACCGTAGGATGCGGACCGGCGATGATGACTTCGTCTCCGATGTGAGGATCGAGCGTAGGAGCCGAAACGCGCGAGCGGAGGTCAACTTCGAACATGCACTGATCCATGCAGATGTTGCCCACCTGATGAACCGCACGATCATTAAAGGCAAAGTCGATTTTGCCCGAAAGCAAGCGAATCAGGCCATCGGCATACCCGATAGGAACCGTGCAGATCTTCACGCTGCCAGGGCTGCGGTAGTTCATACCGTAGCTTACGCCTTCGCTCATGGGCACCGTCATAACGTTGGTGATGCGCGCATGCACGCTCATTGCAGGACGCAGGTCGATGAGCTTGTGCGTATCGGGCGCGGCTTGGTAGCCGTACATTGAAATGCCCAAGCGACACATATCAAAATGAGTTTTCGGGAAGCGATACGTTGCCGCGGAGTTATCGCAATGGACAATGCCCGGGTCGAAGCCCGCCGCTTCGATAGAACGCATTGCTTCGACGAAGCGCTTGATCTGGATCTGGAAGTCGAGCGTTTCCAAGCTGTCCGCCGTAGCGAAATGGGTAAAGCAGCCCTTAAGCTCTAGGGCGCGATGGAAGCTTACCTGGTGAAGGAATTCCACTGCGCTGTCGTAGTGCACGCCAATACGATTCATGCCAGAGTTGATGGCAAGATGATACGGAGCCTTCAAACCCTGCGCATCAGCTGCTTCTGCATAGGCAATGGCAAATTCGGAAGTGTAAACCGCGGGCATGATGTTGTAGTACAAAAGCAGCGGGATGGCTTGGGCAGGAGGTTCCGCCAGCATCAGGATAGGCTCGCGCAAGCCAGCGTTGCGCAGCTCAATTCCCTCATCGACCGTGGCGACACCCAGGTAGGATGCACCCGCAGCCGTTGCAGCCTTTGCAACCTCAACGGCGCCATGGCCGTATGCGTCAGCTTTAACGACGGCAAGAAGACGACAGCTGCTTCCCAGCTGTTTTTTGGTCTGAAGCACGTTGTACTGAATTGCGCTTCGATCAACCTCTACCCACGACCAGCGCCTATCGTATTCGGCGATTGCCTGCACTTCTTCCTTAGAAAGCGTAGGCGTCGGAGTGTTGTCTTCCTTCGGCTCTTTATGTTCGGCGCGAAGAAGCGCATCAAGCGGATTGGTATTCTGCTCTTTGGCTTTGTTCGCAAAGCCAGTAAAGCCATTAGGTAGGTCTTGCACGAAGAGCCCTTCTTTCGTTGTATAGGATAAAGAAGAGTATACCGCGCCACGCAAGAGGCTTGCAGTAATCGCCCCATAAAGGCCCTTTGGCCCCAGGCTCGCGCCGACGGGACCGAAGCGCAGCCGGCTGGCACTCGGGGCGGGATCGCTCCGCCGCGCAGCAATGGCGCCCTTCGTTCTGCACCGCTGACGCAAGGGAGGCTTCGCGTGTTCTACGCAAGATACGACCCATTGCGCTAACCCTCCCGCCGCAACACCTACCCGCTGCAGCTCTACCGGCTACGGAAATAACCCCCGCTGAGGCAGCCCCCTCGTTGCAGCACTGCCAGCTGCAGCACCTCCTTCCCCGCGGCACTGCTGGCTGCGGCAAGCTTCCTGCTTCAGCGCCGCCGGCTGCGACATCCGCCCTGTTGTAGCTATCCGCTCGTTTTGAAAACAAAATCTCGCCCTTTCTGCAACTTTTTTTCGATTGGCAACCCTCGCCCACCCGCAAAAGATGGAAAAAAGCCTCCCAACAGTTAATTTGCTGCACTTTTGAGCCAATATCAGTATTTAAAGAAATCGCAGCAGCCCCTAATCGCAAAAAAGTTGCAGAAAGGGCGAGATTTTTGTCTTTACGCTTCCGAATCGGCACTATTGGATTCAGCGCCATGAAGCAACGTGAACAGCTGGCACGCGAAGGCAACGCTGGCGATTGATTTCGATATCCTTCACACCGCTTTCTCATGAAATTAAGAAACGTCTGTCATATTTCCCAACATGGCAATTTTCATCGGACATAGAACCGCCCTGGCATATTGGCGAACTCATGATAGAAATTGGGCGCAACCCATTTCACGGGCAGCACCACAAGAAAACAACTCCCCTTACTACGCCCAAATGGATACTGGCATCCTCTGGAAATTCGGCATCGACAAAAAGCCTGTATCGATTTTGGTTTCTTGCAAAGCAAACATGAGAAAGTCGCAAAACCTCTCTCCTCGCATTTGGTCGGGGAAACATCCCTCCCGTTCGTTCTACAAGATCACGCAGGACTTATACATAAGCACGCCAGAAGCAACGTTTCTTCAACTCGGAAAAGAATTGAGCTTGATACAGCTCATCACTGTCGGATATGGGCTTTGCGGTTCCTACGGACTCAGCGTTCAATCCAGCAGCGGCTTCCTCCGAAGAGAACCGCGTAGCAACCCCCAGCTCATCGAACGTTATCTCGAGAAATGCGAAGGAATTCACGGGGTCAAGGCGGCAAAACGAGCGTCAAGCTACCTTGTAAAAGGATCCGCCTCCCCAATGGAAAGCTTGCTTTCGATGTTACTTTGCCTTCCTCCTTCGTTGGGCGGATTTGGCTTGCCCCGCCCGGAGCTTAACTACCCTATTGAGACCAACGAGGGAGGCATCGCGATACGTCGATGTGATTTATGCTGGCCCGACCAGCAGTTCGCGCTCGAATACGACAGCGACACCTTCCATTCGGACGAAAGCGAGCTTCACCTTGATTCAAGCAGAAGATCGGCTCTGGAAAAGGCAGGGGTTCACGTTGTCTCCGTCACAAAAAATCAGGTTTTTGACAGGGGCCAACTGTTTAACCTTGCAACAGTAGCATCGAAAAGACTAGGGAAACGCCTTTCCCCCACACCCTTCAACTTCGCCCAGAAACAAGACGAAATCTATCAAGCTGTTTTCGAATAACCGCCGATCATTGACTTGATAAAGGATTTTGACACCAATCAATCCAACAACAATGCGCTGTGTCGAAATCGTTGGGTGGTAGAGTTTTCAGAGCACGTCATTCTGGAATACGAAGGCAAGCTCAGGCTTGCATATGCGAGCAAGGAGCAGTAAGTGGATGCCACAGAAATGGAACTAGCCGGACAGATAAAGAAGCACCGCCAAGCACTGGGCATTTCCCAAGAAGCGCTAGCGGAAAAAATCTACGTTTCCCGCCAGACCATTTCGAATTGGGAAACAGCACGCACGTACCCCGATGTTCAGAGTCTGCTTTTGCTCAGTGTTGCCTTCGATATCTCTATCGACGAACTGATAAAAGGAGACGTGGAAACCATGGAAGAATCCGTCCGCAAAGCAGACCACAGCCTTATTTGGATGTACGCCGCCGAAATGCTGCTAACCGTTATTGCGATAGTCGCCTTGTTCTTTGCGCTTGACAGCTTTATTGAGAAAAACGCCACATCGGGCTTTGCCTGCCTGCTTGTTTTTGCGGCAACTTTCGCCACCGCTCTTGGGCTTAGCTTTGCCGTAAAGAAGGCAAAAGTCCGAAATAACATCCTTACCTACCAGGAAATCCTGGCGTTCTGCGCAGGCGAAGAGCCCAACCGCACCTCGCGATACAATGCCTTCGTGCGCAAACATAAATCCGCACACGATATGCTTTTGGTGATGCTCAGCGCAATCTTTGGCGCCGCGCTCGGCGTTGTTCTTCGCTTCATATTTTAAGAAACGTTGCGTCACTTAAATAATTCGTTGCGGTACCATAGCGAAAAAGAAAAAACTCCGTTCTGAGGGCCGCTATGGCCAAAGCAAACCTGCAAACAGCAACCAACGGCAGCGTTCGCGTGCCGTTCGATCAGCGCGATGGCGCAACTTCCGATGTGTTCTTCACGCGCGATCTTTCACCTGAAGGCCTGCGCCGTGCGGTTGCCAAAGTCGCTCCGCGGCTTAGTGGCAAGATTGCCATCAAGTTGCACACTGGCGAAAAAGACGGCCCCAACATCATTCCTTTCGGCTGGGTGAAGGATCTCGTCTCCAAAGACCTGTCCGATGCCACCATCGTGGAAACCAACACCTACTACGAAGGCGACCGCTACACCACCGAACAGCATCGCGAGACCATTGCCCACAACGGCTGGGCGTTCTGCCCTGTAGACATTATGGACGAGGAAGGCGTTGCCACTCTGCCCGTTGCCGGCGGCAAATGGTTTAACGAAATGCATGTGGGCACTCACATGCTTAACTACGACTCCATGCTCACACTCACCCACTTCAAGGGCCACACCATGGGCGGCTTCGGCGGATCGAACAAAAACCTGGGCATTGGCTGTGCCGATGGCCGCATTGGAAAAGGCGAAATCCACACCGTACCTGGTTCTGACAACCTGTGGTCTATCGCCGAAGAAGAGCTGATGGAACGCATGACCGAATCCACCAAGGCGACCATCGACTTCTTTGGGGACAACATTGTGTACGTCAACGTTATGCGCAATATGTCGGTTTCCTGCGACTGCGAAGGCACAGGCGCCATGCCAGTTGTCACACCGAATGTGGGCATTTTGGCATCGACCGACATCTGCGCCATCGATGTTGCCTGCGTCGATCTGGTATACGCCATGACCGAAGCGGAACTCTGCGACAACCGCGACCTCGTCGAACGAATCGAAACGCGCCATGGCCTGCGTCAGCTCTCGTATATGCACGAGCTGGGCATGGGCAACTGGAAATATCGTCTGCTCGACTTGGACAACGGTGAAGCAGAAATCACCCAAGCTGAAGCTGTTGCGCACGTAACGCCCTTCGAGGGGTAAGCAGCTTCTAAAGTGAATGCCTTCGCGCCCAAGCACTTGGGCGTCGGCGCACCCCCCCCCAGACAACTCCGTCATTCTTAAGAAGGCCCTCTTCTTTGCTGGCGAGTTGCCTCCAGGGACGCCGGCCACCCGGGGGGGGCAACTCGCTTCAGCAGGCACGGCCCCGACAGCTACACCCGTCATGCCTGCAAGCGCCCCCTTTGACAAACCGCCTCGGCAGAGTGCGGCTTTTGCGCCTCGCCCCAGCAAGTTTTTTGGCCGTGGGACGAGAGTCCCAGCAAGCTTTTTGGCCCTGGGACGAGAGTCCCAGCAAGCTATTTTTAAGCCCGCAATATGGGATGAGCCCATTAAGAAGAAGGCCCGCAAGCTTTACGCCTGCGGGCCTTCTGGGAATATCAATCCGATGTTCTAACGATTGATGTTGTAGAACGCCTTCATGCCAGCATACTGGCCGGAATCGCCCAGCTGCTCTTCGATGCGGAGAAGCTGATTGTACTTGGCAACACGATCAGAACGGCAAGGAGCGCCGGTCTTGATCTGGCCAGCGTTGGTTGCAACCGCGAGGTCGGCAATGGTAACGTCTTCGGTTTCGCCGGAACGATGGGACATAATGCATGCATAGCCAGCCTGCTTCGCCATCTGAACAGCCTCAAGGGCCTCGGTGAGGGAACCGATCTGGTTAACCTTTACCAGGATTGCGTTAGCGCAACCAAGCTCGATGCCCTTGGCAAGGCGCTTGGGGTTGGTTACGAACAGGTCGTCGCCAACCAGCTGAACCTTGTCGCCGATGCGGTCGGTGAGAGCCTTCCAGCCGTCCCAGTCTTCCTCGGCCATGCCGTCTTCAATGGAGATGATGGGGTACTTCTGAACCAGAGCCTCCCAGTAGTCAACCATTTCAGCGCTGGTAAGTTCGCGGCCTTCGCCAGCCAAAACGTACTTACCGGTTTCAGCGTTGTAGAACTCGGTAGAGGCCGGGTCCATAGCGAACATGATGTCGGAACCGGGCTTGTAACCTGCCTTTTCACATGCCTCAACGATGTACTTGAGGGGCTCTTCGTTGGTGGTGAAGTTAGGAGCGAAGCCACCTTCGTCGCCAACGCCGCCACCAAGGCCAGCTTCGTGCAGAACCTTCTTCAGGGTGTGATAGATCTCCGCGCACCAACGCAGCGCCTCAGCGAAAGAGGTTGCACCAACAGGCATGATCATGAACTCCTGGAAGTCCACATTGTTGTCTGCATGCTCGCCGCCGTTCAAGATGTTCATCATAGGCGTGGGCAACATGTTAGCGTTTGCGCCGCCAACATACTTGTAAAGAGGAAGCTCTGCGGACTCTGCAGCAGCCTTGGCAACAGCCAAAGAAGCACCAAGAATGGCGTTTGCGCCGAAGTTGCCCTTGTTTTCGGTGCCGTCAAGCTCAAGCATGATTGCATCGATACCGCGCTGATCGTCGGCTTCCATACCGATAAGAGCATCGGCAATTTCTTCGTTGACGTGAGCAACAGCCTTCAGCGTGCCCTTGCCCAAGTAACGCTCGGAATCGCCATCGCGAAGCTCCACTGCTTCAAAAGCACCGGTGGATGCACCGGAAGGAACAGCGGCACGACCTGTTGCATAATCGTCGAGAACAACCTCTACCTCTACCGTGGGGTTGCCGCGGGAGTCAAGGATCTCACGACCGAACACATCGATGATGGTACCCATGTAATTTCCTCCTTGGAAACGTTTTGTTCAAACACTCGAATGATACCATGCGCCCCGCATTCAACCCGCCCCGCGCAGGCAAGCGCAACGTTTACGGTTAAAGAATGCACGCTACCACCACCAACAGAGCCGAACATGCCAAAAAAACAACCGCTTGCCGCAGGCATACGCGGGGTTCCTCAAGGCTGGTTCGCTGGGCGCAGCCATAGCAACGCGCCACCATGGAAACGCTTAAAGTGTCGGCGCGGCGAAACAAGCGCACTACCAAGGGGATAAATACCGTGCGATAAGCGAACAGACGCTGCCAAATACTGCCGCTTTCCAACCGTGCGCCGCGCGCCGTTTGGGCGCTGCGTACCAACGCCAATTCCTCTGCGGTAAGGGGGATAAACCGAACTGCAAGGGAGAGCATGGTGGCCACATCGTCGACGGGAACGCGAATGGCGCGCAGAGGTCGCATCAGTGACGCAAAAGCACCCGTCAACGCTTCGACGGATGTGGTAAACGAAACGGCGAAGCTCGCCCACAAGATAAGAAGGATGCGAACCGCATAGAACAAGGCAAACATGCATCCTTGCGGCACGAACCCAAACGTACCAGCCAGCGCAACGGGCTGCCACCCTTCGGCAAAGCCAGCAGAAACGCCGCCGATCCCCGATTCGGCAAGACTTCCGACATCGAAGGTGAATGCATTGCATACCCAAATAAAAGCAAGCAACACCACCAAGGGGAGCGACAATGCACCCAGTCGCGCCAGCGGCATACGACCCGCCACAACCACCGCGGCAACCGCCAGCGAGTAGACGCCAAGGCCTCGCCAGGTATCGACAAAGAACACTCCTACCGAAAGCAGTAATAACAGCACGAGTTTCATGCGCGCATCGACACGATGGATGGGGGTATCTCCCTGAATATATATGCGTAATGAAGCCGCCATGATGCAAGTATGCCATGCGGCGCTAACGACGAACGCCCGCAACGAGTTATCGCCGAAAAGAAACTATTGCGCGTTTGCAAGCCGCGATTCAGCCCCGTAGCGCATAAAATGCAAAAGCTCACACCGCCAGTAAGAGACAATCTTGTCCGCCGCAGGCTCGCCGCGCCTCAACACCGCGCCCCCATACAGCGCAACAGCACCCGTCGGGTAGATCCCAACGGGCGCCATTCTTACTCAAAACACTTATGGTTACATCGAATGGGTGCTGTACACTTCTTCGTCTTTCCACAGCACCACTTCGCCGGTCTTGCGCGTTTCATTCATATCGATAACGCGCTGATTCGACGAACCCCGGAAACGTAAGGTGATGTCATGCAAACTGTCGATATAAGGGCCATCCACCAACACATCAATCAAGCCTAACAGCTCATCGGTTTCCTCGGTATGACGAGGCGAGGCGGCATCAACCAAGTCTTCGTAAACATCGCCGGTATAGCACCAAATGCTTTTTTCAGGGTGCAGCGCCTTTGCGCGTTTTGCCAGCTCAAGCAATCCGTGCTGGTTTTCCGGTTCCATAGGTTCGCCGCCCAAAAACGTCAAGCCGTCAACGAAGAAATCGTCGAGCGTTGCCAACACCTCATCGGCAATATCGGTTGTGAATTCCTGCCCATAGGAAAAGCTCCAGGTTTCGGGCTGAAAGCAATTCTCGCAATGATGAGAACACCCCGATACAAACAGGGTGGTGCGCACCCCTTCCCCATCAGCGATATCGCGATATTTAATGTTGGCGTAGTTCATGAATCATCCCGTCATACATTTCTTTTGCAAGAAATCGCCCAAGGAAAAGTTGCGCCGCCCCACCAGGGGGGGGGCAGCGCAACGATGTTTACAGGTGCAGAACGCGATCTCGAATTTCTTCAGTGCGACCCTGGTTCCAGAATTGGGTGCCGATGTAGCCGCAGGTACGGCGAGCAACGTTGAGCTTTTCCTGGTCGCGGTTGCCGCAATGCGGGCACTCCCACACCAGCTTGCCGTCATCTTCGACGATTTGGATTTCGCCGTCGAAGCCGCATTCCTGGCAGTAGTCGCTCTTGGTGTTCAATTCCGCGTACATGATGTTGTCGTAGATGTACTGCATCACGCGAACAACGGCCTTCAGGTTGTCCTGCATATCAGGCACTTCCACGTACGAGATTGCTCCACCCGGAGAAAGCTGCTGGAACTGGCTTTCGAATTCGAGCTTCTTGAACGCATCGATCTCTTCAGACACATGAACGTGATAGCTGTTGGTGATATAGCCCTTGTCGGTAACACCGGGGATGTTGCCAAAGCGGCGCTGCAGCGACTTGGCGAACTTGTATGTGGTGGATTCGAGCGGCGTGCCGTACAGACTGAAATCGATGTCGGTTTCAGCTTTCCATTCCGTACATTTATCGTTCATCTTCTGCATAACAGCCATGGCAAACGGCGTTGCTTCCGGATCGGTGTGACTCTTGCCCGTCATGTACTTTACGCACTCATACAAACCGGCATATCCCAAGCTGATGGTGGAATAGCCACCATACAGAAGCTTGTCGATGGGCTCACCCTTTTTCAAGCGAGCAAGCGCACCGTACTGCCACAGAATAGGAGCCGCATCGGAAAGGGTTCCCTTCAAGCGATCGTGACGGCACATCAGCGCCTTCCGGCAAAGCTCAAGACGCTCTTCGAAGATGCTCCAGAACTTGTCCATGTCGCGATAAGAAGAGCAAGCAACGTCTACCAGATTGATGGTAACGACGCCTTGGTTGAAGCGGCCGTAGTACTTGGGCTTGCCCGGTTCGTAGTTTCCTGCGTTTGCCACATTGCCATATCCGTTGCCCGAACGATCGGGAGTCAGGAAGGAGCGGCAACCCATGCAGGTGTAACAATCGCCGTTGCCAGGGGTTTCACCCTTGGAAAGCTTCAGTTCTCGCATCTTCTTCTCAGAGATGTAGTCGGGAACCATGCGCTTTGCCGTGCATTTAGCAGCAAGCTGGGTAAGATAGAAGTACGGGGAATCCTCGGTGATGTTGTCTTCCTCCAGCACGTAGATGAGCTTCGGGAACGCCGGGGTGATCCACACGCCCTCTTCGTTCTTTACGCCTTCATAGCGCTGACGCAGCACTTCTTCAATGATGATGGAAAGGTCGTGCTTCTCCTGCTTAGAACGCGCCTCGTTCAGGTACATGAATACGGTAACAAACGGAGCCTGGCCATTGGTGGTCATAAGCGTTACCACCTGATACTGGATGGTCTGAACGCCACGACGAACCTCATCGCGCAAACGGCCTTCAACAATACGCGAAAGCTGCTCAGCGGAAGGTTCTACGCCAACTTCATTAAGCTCGCGGATTACATCGCGACGGATCTTCTTACGGCTGACCTCGACAAACGGAGCAAGATGCGTAAGAGAAATAGACTGGCCGCCGTATTGGCTTGAAGCAACCTGAGCAATGATCTGCGTTGCAATGTTGCAAGCCGTAGAAAAGCTGTGGGGCTTTTCAATGAGCGTTCCGGAAATAACCGTTCCGTTCTGCAGCATATCTTCCAGATTTACCAAGTCGCAGTTGTGCATGTGCTGCGCAAAGTAATCGGAGTCGTGGAAGTGGATAATGCCCTCTTCGTGCGCCTTTACCACATCTTCGGGAAGAAGGATGCGGGTAGCAAGGTCCTTAGAAACCTCGCCCGCCATGTAGTCGCGCTGAACCGAGTTTACCGTAGGGTTCTTGTTAGAGTTTTCCTGCTTAACCTCTTCGTTGTTACATTCGATGAGAGCAAGGATTTTGTCGTCGGTGGTGTTGGAATGGCGCTTGATGTTCTGCACGTAACGGTAAATGATGTACCGACGGGCAACTTCAAACTTTTGAAGCGCCATGATCTCGTTTTCAACCATATCCTGGATTTCCTCAACGGAAACGGTATGGCCGGCGGTTTCGCATAGATCCGCAACATTGTGTGCGGCATAGTCGATCTGACGGGCAGTTAAACGCTCGTTTTCGGGCGATTCATCGCTTGCGCCCTTAATGGCGTTGGCAATCTTGCTCAAATCGAATACAGCTTCAGAGCCGTCGCGCTTGATGATCTTCATACGCTCCCCTAACAAAATATATCCAAGAGGAAAGGACTTCCCTTACCGGAAGCTAGCTTTCCCTATCGAAGGTCGCTTTTCTTATTCGTAGCGATCGCTGAGCTAGCAGTGGTTGAGCTAGCGATGGCTATATTACGCCCAAGAATTTTTTAAATAACCCCTTGATTTTCTAAGCGGTATATTATTTTTGGGCGGCATACATACCATATGTAGTGTATAAGAATAAATACGAACACATTATGTAGATTACATGATAACCGCCATACCTATCGGCGGATCAGGGCTAGGAACGCTTCTCTTCTTTTGCGCCACATCTTGGACAGGTGACGAGAATCTTTCCTTTGCCCTTAGGCACATTCAGAACCGTGCCGCATCCTTTACATTTGAAGTAAATCGTGGTTTTACGGTTAACCCACTTCTTATTAAGAAGACGCCACCAAGCCTTCGGCTTCACCATCGCATCTTGATACTTGGCCAACTCACGAGATCTTGCTGCGATGTTCCTTGAATAGCAACGGAAAATGCCCAGCGCCATGAACAACAGGGCAAACACTGACAAAATGCCGGAATGCGCGAAGAAATTCACCAGAACGAATCCGCATCCCAAAAGCATCAGTGCCTGAGTCAGCTCGTCGATGCCATAACGACCCACCATCCATTGAGCCATACGATATTTGAAATTGCCGTCCTTGCTAAAACGTGCCATAAGAACAATCAGCCAAACTTTCCTATTCGCAATACGAGAATAAAGTGCGTTACTCATAGTAATCGGGCTAGCGTGACAGAATTGATGCATCACGGTTTCGCCACGATCTTGTTGAAATTGACCCATCGCAATTTCGCAGAACCTTGTTGAGGGCTATAAAAGCCTACGTTTGCTGCTTTAGGCTAAACACTCGCCAAGAAGCTGAGACGACAGCGTAATGCGCTTAGGTGGCGTCCTGCGACAAAGCCGCATGGGGCATGGACGTCGGATATCGGAAACTGCACGCTAAGCCTATTGGTGCACCAAAACAAAAAGGACCCGTTCCTGCGAACGGGTCCTTTGAAAGCTATAAAGCTAAAACTATTCAGCAGCCTCTTCGGTTGCCTCTTCAGCCTTAGGCTCCTCTGCAGGCTTTTCTTCCTTCTTGGGAGCTTCCTTCTTAGCTGCAGGCTTTTCAGCCTTTTCCTTGGGCTGTACCGGCTCGGTGCAGAGCTCCATGATTACCATGGAAGCGTTGTCGCCCTTGCGGTTGCCAAGCTTCATGATGCGAGTGTAGCCACCCTGACGATCAGCGAACTGACCCTGAGCAACCTTCTCGAATACCTCGCGTACCAGTTCCTTGTCGCCAAGTGCTGCGATAGCAAGACGGCGGGAATGCAGGTCGCCCTTCTTTGCCCAGGTGATGATCTTGTCTACATCGGGGCGGATTTCCTTGGCGCGCGCCTCAACCGTCTTGATGCGGTCGTTGGTGAACAGCGCAGCAACAAGGCTCTTTTTCATGGCCTTGGTATGGCTGAAGTCAGTGCCAAGCTTGCGGCCCTTATAGTTGTGCCTCATCTTTAAATCTCCTATTGCTTCAAATTGAGGTCCATGGAAATGAGCTTGTCCTTCACTTCCTCGATGGACTTCGCGCCAAAGTTCCTGATGTTGAGCAGGTCGTTCTCAGAATACTCAACCAGCTGACGAACAGAGTGGATACCAGCGCGCTTCAAGCAGTTGTAGGAACGAACGGAAAGGTCCAGATCCTCAATCTGCTTGTCGAGCTCAGCGTTGGTCTCCTGGTTTTCAGGAGCGAAGATGGAAACTACTTCGCCCTCTTCGTCTTCCTCTACCTCGTCAAGCATGAGGAATGCGCCCATGTACTGGTTAATGATGTTCGCAGCACGGCACACAGCCTCAGTGGGGTTGATGGAGCCATCAGTCTCAACTTCAAGAACAAGCTTGTCATAGTCGGTGCGCTGGCCAACGCGGGTGTCGGTAACGCCCATGGTGCAGCGACGAACCGGCGAGAACAGCGAGTCAACGTGGATGATGCCGATAGGATCTTCCGTGCGCTTGTTGCGCTCGGCAGATACATATCCGCGGCCCACGCCAATGCGGACGGTCATCTCAAGCGTGCCGCCGTCAGCAACAGTTGCGATGACGTGCTCGGGGTTGATCAGAGAGAATTCAGTAGGAACCTCGAGATCGGCACCAGTAACGGTGCAAGGACCCTCAGCATGTACATGCGCAGTGGCCTCGCTAATGTCACCGTTAAGGGCACTGAAAACCAGGCCCTTAACGTTCAAGACGATATCGGTGATGTCCTCGATTACGCCCTCAGCGGTGGTGAACTCATGCTGTACACCATCAATCTGAATTGCAGTCGCCTTTGCTCCGTCGAGAGACGAAAGCAGAACACGACGCATGCAGTTGCCAAGAGTGTAACCGTAGCCACGCTCTAGCGGCTCCACGATGAAGCGGGCAACGGTGTCGTTGACCTCTTCGATCGTTACTGTCGGCCTCATGAACTCTGTCATATTGAATAAGCCTCCTTAATAAACCGCAGTGCGTACGTTACTTCGAGTAAAGTTCGACGATAAGCTGCTCGTTGATGTCGAGATCAATCTGCTCACGCTCAGGAAGAGCAAGAACGCTGCCCTGCAGCTTTTCGATGTCAACCTCAAGCCATGCAGGAACCTGTACACCTTCGTTGGAAACGAGAGCGCTCTTGATAACCAGAAGTTCCTTGGCCTTAGGGGTAACAGCAACAAGGTCGCCGGGGCGAACGCGGAAAGACGGGATGTCTACGCGACGGCCGTTTACCTGAATGTGACCGTGGGTAACGATCTGACGAGCTTCCTTGCGGGTCTTGGCGAAGCCGAGACGGAATACTACGTTGTCGAGACGAGACTCGAGGATACGCATCAGGTTGTCACCGGTGATGCCGGGCATTGCCTTAGCGCGCTTGAAGTAGCCGAGGAACTGCTTCTCGAGAACGCCATAGATGAACTTGGCCTTCTGCTTCTCGCGCAGCTGCATACCGTATTCGGATTCCTTGCGACGACGCTTAGGCTGACGGATGGATTCCTTCTTGCTGTTGTAGCCGAGAACAGAAGGATCCAGACCGAGCTGGCGACAACGCTTGAGAACCGGAGTCCTGTTAATTGCCATAGTGTATCGATCCTTTCAGTTAGACGCGACGACGCTTGCGCTGACGGCAACCGTTGTGCGGGATAGGGGTGCAATCCTGGATGCTAGCTACTTCGAGGCCAGCTGCCTGAAGGGAACGGATAGCGGTTTCGCGACCGGAACCGGGACCCTTCACGAATACAGCAACCTTCTTCAAGCCATGCTCCATAGCGGTCTTTGCTGCTGCCTCAGCTGCCATCTGAGCTGCGAACGGCGTGGACTTACGAGAGCCCTTGAAGCCGACGGTACCAGCGGACTGCCAGGAAATTACATTGCCCTGAGGATCCGTGATGGAAACGATCGTGTTATTGAAAGTGGATTTGATGTGTGCAGCGCCAACAGCGATGTTCTTGCGGTCAGAACGCTTGATGCGCGTGCGAACGTTTTTCTTAGCTGCCACTAGTTACACCTCTACTTCTTCTTGCCACCGATTTGACGCTTGGGACCTTTGCGCGTACGAGCGTTCGTGTGAGTGCGCTGACCGCGAACGGGCAGGCCACGACGATGACGCAGGCCACGGTAGCAACCGATTTCCATGAGGCGCTTAATATTCTGAGATACTTCGCGGTGCAGGTCGCCCTCAGTGGTGAGGTTAGCCTGGATGTAGTCACGAAGCTTGGAGAGTTCATCTTCCGTAAGATCGTTTACGCGGGTATCGGGGTTAACACCGGTTTCTGCGAGGATCTTCTTGGAGGTGGTGAGGCCAATGCCGTAGATATAGGTCAAGCCGACTTCAATGCGCTTGTCGCGAGGAAGGTCGACACCAACGAGACGTGCCATGAATACGTTCCCTTTCTCTTTAACCCTGACGCTGCTTGTGACGAGGGTTCTCGCAGATTACGAGTACCTTGCCATGGCGTCGAATGATCTTGCACTTGTCGCACATTTTCTTGACCGAAGGACGTACCTTCATTTCAATTTCCTTTCGGTAATGTGTTTCTCTTTTATCTACCACGCCCAGCCGCAGGCGATAGTTTGTTTCATTTCCGCTTCATGGGGCGGCCTTGGGTTTCCCCTTCCCCACTAGAATGCGTTTGCGCCGCGGGTTCGCAAACGACAAAAGCGCACTTCACCCTGTGAGGTACGCTAGCTTGCTACTTACTTGTAGCGATAGGTGATACGGCCGCGATCGAGATCGTATACAGAGAGTTCAACCTGAACCTTGTCGCCAGGGAGGATCTTGATGTAGTGCATACGCATCTTGCCTGAAATATGGGCAAGGATGGTGTGACCGTTTTCAAGCTCTACCTTAAACATAGCGTTTGGAAGAGCCTCGAGTACGGTGCCCTCCAGTTCAATTGCATCTTCTTTAGCCAAGGTAGCTCCTTTAAGCAAATAGGTAGTCAAACGCAAATGGAGATTTTAGCAAAACACCCATTCTCTTTGCAAGGCACCATCACAAGGCCACCATATATACTGACGCCCGCTTTCCTATGAATAGAACCCTGGAATGCGATGGGCTCGATCAAAGACACAGTTGTATTGAAGCCACTGATACTCACGGATCGAATCGGTGAACGCCGAAGACACCGTGCCAACCTTGTCGCCGAATGCGGTAGTGAAGTATCGAGCTGTAATTACGGGGTGTTCCATGCGAAGATCCGCCAAGTATTCCTGGTATGGCGAAAGCTGCACCCCTGCCGTCTGGAACAAAACCGTAGAAAGATAGTTTAGCGAAACCACTGAGTCCTTCTGGATCGATTCGGTGTTCAAATTGTAGTTGCCCCATACGAAGAAGGGGGTTTTATGAAGTTGAGCCGTGGTTTCCAGGTCGAGCTCGTTCTCGTCGGTAAACCAACTTGAGTAAAATTCATTGGAAAGGCGCGGCTCATGGTCGCCGAAGAAAAGCACAACCGTGGGTTCGTCTACCGTTTCGAAGTCCTTAATAAGCTGACGGTAGTTCGGCTCGTCGGTCGGGTAGCCGCGAGCATAATCCAGATCCACGTCGAAGTCTTCTATGCCCTTGTATGTTTCGAAGCCAAAGCGGTCATATACTTTCACGCGGTTGTATCCAGCACGCTCATAGGCATGCATGGCCATGGTGCTGTAACCGCGGCCAGCAAGCAACGATGCCAGGCTGGGCGTTTCCGCGTCGATAAACTGAACATACGGGGTATTCCCCTTGAAATAGGCCATGGAATTGCCCGTTAGGAACTCAAACTCAGAATTGGCTGTGCCTGTACCCATATCCGAGGAAACGGCGCAGGTGCCCGAAACCACGTCGCCGCGCTTCATGAGCGAACGCACGTATGGCATTGGATCGGTGCTCGTTTCGTAGCCCTCCAAGTAGGTGGTAAGGTCGGAAAACGATTCGTTCATCACCACCACGATATTGGGAGATCCTTCGGTTGCTATGGTAGGCATTCGCCCGAAGGGTCGCCTCCCCCGGCATCATCCCGCAGCATCGTGCCCAGACCATTGCCGAGTCATCCCCGCAACGTCAAACTTGCACCGCACCTGGATCATCCTGCAGCGCCGGGCTTGGGCCGCGCCTTCCCCGATACCACCCTGAACCTTTTGCAGGGGGACTGAAAAACAGAAAAACGGCTCGAATTGCAACTTTTTTGCGATTAGGGATTGTTGCGGGCTCCCCCGATCGCGGATCACAGTGCAAAAGCGCAGATAATCGGCTGTGCGGCAGCCTGTTTCCGCTTTAGGGGGAGCAGAAAAGAGTCCCTAATCGCAAAAAAGTTGCAAAAATGGTGGGATTTTTGTTTTTCGGCGGATCGATTGCCGCAATAGGGCAGATCCAACAAGGGCGAATCACCCCTACAGGGCGGATCGCACAAAAAACGTGCAAAGCCCCTGCGGCTACAACGGGCCAAAACCCGCGAATGAGGGAATATGGGCAAGAGGGGGTATAGGCAAAAGCTATCCTATTGCCCAAAACAAAAGTGGCGTCCACTGAATGCAAAAGGCCCGCCGTATGGCGGGCCTTAGTTGCGAAGTGGTGCGCCGTGAGGGAATCGAACCCGCGGCCTTGGGATTAAAAGTCCCCTGCTCTACCAGCTGAGCTAACGGCGCACATGCATAAAATGCAAGTATGTATTCTAACGGGCAAGTCCCTCTGGGTCAACTTGCCATTTTTCAAGCGTACCTCTTTTAGCTATTTCGCCTATTTTTGCCGCTTCCCCAACCATGCAGGCGGGCCGCCCCGCCTATTCCCACGTCACAAATTCGACGCCTGCAACCTTACCCGAGTCGATAGCAAGACGGGCAATGCCCCGCTTACTGCCACCACGCGGCTTGCTAGCGCTTCCCGGGTTCAAATACAGGACCCCGTCGATAAGCTCTTCGCGGGGAATGTGAGTGTGGCCATGTACCACCACACGCACATCTTCGGCAACGGTGCCAATATCTTCGGGGCGATGCGTCATGAAAAAGCGCACCCCACCAATACGGGGAGACGCCGTGAAGGGAATATCCATCCCCCGCAGACTGGAATCACAATTGCCCAGCACCGCAACCGTTGGAGCGATGGCGTCAAGCTCCATAAGAATAGTCGGACGCTCAACGTCACCCGCGCACAGAATCATGTCACACGGCCGCAAGGCATCGTAGGCCTGCTCGCTCAAATGACCATGAATATCCGAAATCACGCCAACAAGCATATTCAGCTCCTTCGTTTTGACGAGAATGAAAGCACCCGCCCTGGACGGGATGAGGAGAAGACGGGGCAAGAAGCAACTCGACCACGATGCAGCTACCAGCGCATAAGACCGCGCGCAGGCAGGATCGCAATTGCCGCGCCGCGAATTGGATTGCAGTTGCCGCTGGCAGGACCGCAGTTGCCAACCTTCAGGACAAAGTCCGAGGTGTGGGACAGCGCGGCAAGCGCAAGACAAAACAAGCGAGCGAGGCTCCACCCTTTACAGGGCCTCAGGATTCAGGCAGTCCTTCGGACGCACACCCGTAACCACATCGATTGCGGCCTGCATGGCACGCGTACGCAGCTCGATGCCCGATTCCTCAGACCAATACGCCACATGCGGACTGAGCACCGTATGAGGAGCTTTCATCAGCGGATGACCTGGATCGACTGGCTCGCCTTCGAACACGTCAATGCCAGCACCCCACAGTTTATCCGCCTGGAGAGCTTCCGCCAAAGCAAGCGTGTCGATAACCGCGCCGCGTGAAGTGTTCACCACTACCGCGCTATCCTTCATAAGCGAAATGCAGCGGGCATCAAGCAGATGATGGGTGTCGGGAGTGAGAGCTGTATGGAAGCTAACCACATCGGCGCACTTCAGTAGCTCTTCGTACTCCAGGATGTCGTAGCCTTCGGGCGTGCGGCGGCCCGGCGTAAGAGAGCGCGAACAACACACCGCCCTGAAACCCAGGCCAGCAGCCTTGCGTGCAGTAGCACGACCGATTTCGCCCATTCCCACCACGCCAAATACGCGACCGAACACCTGGCCATACGGACGATGGCGCGTGTAGTCCCAAATGCCGACGCGCATATCGGCATCAGTTTCGTTCAAGCGACGCAGCACGCAGAGCGCCAACGTAATAGCGTGGTCGGACACCACTTCAGTACCATAACCAGGCACTACGCATACCGCAGTGCCGTTCTTCGTTGCCGCAGGCACATCGATATCGTCGTATCCGATGCCCGTTCGGCTTACCACGCGCAGATTTGGAAGCGCCTCAAACACCTTGGGCGGGAACTTACCATAGGAAGTAACCACACCATCGGCATCGGCAGCATTGCGGATGATAGCTTCGGGCTCACGCTCGTTGAACAGGGCAATGTCAACACCTGCATCCTTCGCCATACGCACTTCAAAGTCGTTGTTTTCGAAGTCGGTGTCAACAATAACGATTTTCGGCATTGCTGCCCCTTTCTACCACCATTGGGTAACGGTCCCCGATTGGTTGAGGGAAACCGGCTCGCTCTTCGTTTGCGGCTCCATCTTGGTGATGATGCCGAAGAAATCTTTGATGCGCGCAAAGAATTCCCTTTGCTCGTAAGAATCCTTATTGGAGTAGTCGCTCAGATCGCTTGCAACACCACGTGCGTCGATACCAAAACCGCGCGCATCGTATACAGCACGATACAAATGGTACTCCTGCGTAACGATAACGCAGCGCTGCACGTTGAATACATTCTTCAAGCGGTACATGCTGTCGTATGTGGAAAGGCCCGCATGATCACAGAAAATATCTTCGGCGGGAATCCCGTTGGCCTTTGCGTACTTCGCCATGGCCATGACCTCGTTGTATGAAGAGTCGCTATTGTCGCCGCTCATGATGATTTTCGGGGCAACCCTAGCGTTGTATAGGTCGTCGGCAACATCAAGACGATCTTTCAGAACAGCTGAGGGGCTGCCGTCCCAGTTGATGCCTGCGCCCAACACCACAATGGCGTCAGCTTCGAAGGCATCCGCATTAGCGGCTGCCTGAGCCTGAGATTCAAAAGCAGGGCGCGTGCTTGCGCAAACCCAAGCATTGATCCCCAGAGGAACGCCCACCACAACAAGCGCAACAAACAGCACGAAGCCGATAACGGCTTCGATTAAGCGGCGGAGGCATCCTTTTTTTCGTTTAGTTCCCATAGGCTTCGATCATAGCAAACGTACGTAAGAGTTTCGGAACCTCCACGTTGTCCGCGCGTTTTGTTCGTACGCGGCCTGCTCTTCTGCCCCTCTCTTCCCACACGAAGGAGAGGGACTGCCGTGGGTCGTCGGGACGCGTGGTGAATACCGTGATGCTTTGCCCCCGCACGGAAAACGGGGATACACCAAGACAGCGCTCTCGGCAATATTGCCCGGGGCTTTTCACAGATGCCCCTGCGAGGAGCCGGAGATACGGCGCGCCTTCGGTATGCGGCATAAAGAAAGAGGGCTGTCAGCCCTCTCACCTCGACCTCGCACTTCACTCTGAAATCCGCACACATAAGAAAGCCTCCCATTTCTCGCTTCCAAGAAATGGGAGGCAGCTCACAAGCAGATCTGGCCCCTAAAAGCACATTCTGGCTATTTTGCTACCACATTGACCAGGCGGCCCGGGATAACAATAACCTTCTTGATGTCCTTACCAGCGGTTGCGTCAGCGATGGCCTCCAAGGCCGTTTCGCGAATGGCGTCCTCCGCAGCATCGGAAGCAACGGTGATCTTGGCCTTCACCTTGCCGTTAACCTGCACTGCCAGCTCAACCTCGGAAGCCTTAGCGGCATTCGGGTCGAACTCAGGCCAAGCTTCCTTGTGCACAGAAGTTTCGTTGTCCAAAACATCCTGCCACAGCTCTTCGGCCCAATGGGGAGCCATCGGAGCCAACAGCTTCACGATAACCTCGGCAATTTCCTTATCGAAGGCAACAAGCTCGGCGTTGGCGGCACGATCTTCGGCGGAGTTTTTGCGCAGGTAATCGCCTGTAGCATTTACCAATTCCATGATGGCTGCAATAGCCGTATTGAAATTGTTGCGAGCGAAATCGTCGATGACCTTGCCAACCACGCGATGGCGCTCGCGCAGAAGCTCATCATGAGCCTTCTTTGCTTCTTCCGCCTTCGCGCCAGCTTGGAAGGAAGTTTCCTCCCCGGCCTTCCCTGCAAGATCGTTCACCATACGCCAAGCACGATTCAGGAACTTGTACATGCCAGCCAGGCCGTCTTCATTCCACTGCAGCTCCTTGTCAGGCGGAGCCATGAACAGGATATAAGCACGCACTGCATCGGCGCCGTATCCAGCGATCATGTCTTCGGGGCTGATAACGTTGCCCTTCGACTTCGACATTACCTCGCCGTTTTCATCGAGAACCATGCCCTGGCACAATAGGTTCGTGAAGGGCTCGTCGAAGTTGAGCATACCCATATCGCGCAGTACCTTCGTGAAGAAGCGGCTATACAGCAGATGCAGGATAGCGTGCTCAATACCGCCAATATACTGGTCGACTGGCATCCAGCGGTTTACGCGGTCGGGAGAGAAAGGCAGCTCGGTGTTGTGCGGGTCGGTATAGCGCATGTAGTACCAGCTGGAGCACGTGAAGGTGTCCATGGTGTCGGTTTCGCGACGCGCAGGCTTGCCGCACTTCGGGCACGTGCACTGAGCGAACTGCTCATGCGTTGCAAGCGTTTCGCCAGCAGCCAAATCGATATCCTTGGGCAGCGTAACAGGCAGCTGGTCCTCAGGAACGGGCACGATGCCGCAGTCGTCGCAGTAAACAATCGGAATAGGATTACCCCAATAGCGCTGGCGGGAAATGAGCCAGTCGCGCAAACGGAACTGAACCGACTTCTTGCCCTTACCTTGAGCCTCCAGGTCACCGATGATAGCGTCGACAGCAGGAGAATGCTTGCCGCCCACCATGCCGGTGTACTTGCCGGACTGAACCAGCACACCTTCGGCCTCGTAGGATTTTTCCCAATCGACGGTGGTAACCTTGCGTTCCTGCACGCCGTTGAGCTCGGGATACAGCGGATCATCTTCGCCCAAGATAATGGGAATGATGGGCAAGTCGTACTTGCGAGCAAACTCGAAGTCTCGCTGGTCGCCGCAGGGAACCGCCATTACGGCACCGGTGCCGTAATCGGCAACGATGTAGTCGGCAACCCATACGGGAACCTTTTCGCCGTTAACGGGATTGATAACGTAGCGGCCGGTGAAGGCACCATGCTTTTCGCGGTCGCCCTGGGCGCGCTCCACAGCACTTACCTTGGCAGCGCCCTCGACCAGGGCCATGACCTCGGCTTCGTATTCGGTACCGCATACCAGGTCGTGCACCAGCGGGCTTTCGGGAGCCAGCAAGAAGAAGCTGCAGCCGAACAGGGTGTCGGGGCGCGTGGTGAATACTGTGATGGTCTGGCCGTCGTCCTTGCCTTCGGCAGGAATCAGCTCGAAATCAACTTCGGCACCTTCGGAGCGACCGATCCAGTTTGCCTGCATCTGCTTAACAGGTTCAGGCCAGCCTTCCAGCTGGTCAAGATCATCCAGCAGCTCCTGGGCATAATCGGTGATTTTGTAGTACCACTGGGTAAGATCGCGCTTTTCAACGGCACCATGGCAGCGCCAGCATTCGCCTTCGGTTACCTGCTCGTTTGCCAAAACCGTTTTGCAGTTGGGGCACCAGTTGACAGGGCTATTGCGGCGCTCTACCAAACCGCGCTTGTACATCTGCAGGAAGATCCACTGACCCCAGCGATAGTACTCAGGGTCGCAGGCAACAACGGTGCGATCCCAGTCATAGGAAAAGCCCATGCGCTTGAAACTGGCCTTCTGCGTTTCGATGTTGGCATACGTCCACTTAGCAGGATGGGAATTGTGCTTGATGGCTGCGTTTTCTGCAGGCAGACCAAACGCATCCCAGCCCATTGGATGCAGCACGTCGTAACCACGCATAGCGTAATAGCGAGCTGTTACGTCGCCGATGGTGTAATTGCGAACATGGCCCATGTGAATGTCGCCCGAAGGGTACGGGAACATCTCGAGCACATAGCGCTTCGGCTTGCTGGTATCCTCCGTTGCCTTATGTGCGCCTGTTTCGGCCCACACCTTTTGCCAACGAGGCTCAATCTCGTGAGGATTGTATTCTTTCATGAGGCATAATCCTTTTCCGATACTTCATGCGCGCAGAACCCGTTGATTCAAGTAAACGAACCTTCGAGCACTGAATATACATATGGTTTGACATTATATCGTGTTGGCGTTGCGCCTGTGTTTCCGCGCACAATTTCCTCTAAGCGGTTGCTGGGAATATGGGAATAGGTACCAGATTTCCGCTTTGCGCTATAGCAACTAGAGCCGAAGCCTCGTGCACAAACTGCTTTGCAAACGGAACCCGGCTCGCCAGACGGGAGTCTGGCACCTGTCCTCATTTCCCGAACGAAAAGGGCCTCGCTCGCGATGGATGAACTGGGAAATAGTTCAAAATTCGCAAACGAGGCCCTGTTTTTGCTCTATGGCGCAAGCGGAAAAATGATGCGCATTATGTTCCCACTTACAGGAAGCGGTAGCTTACGGTGCGGACGCCCCAGGCTTGGCAGGTGCTGAACCCGAAAGCCTTGAAGACACCCGGCTGCAGGTCGAGCGCGCGCGAGCCGCCGCCCATGGAACCGCAGTCGTTGACGGTAGCAATTACCGTCTTACCACCATATTTGATTTCGACAGCACGCCCAAGGTATGAGCGGTAATTCGGCCAGGACATGGGAACAGCAACGCCCATGGAGGAATCGTTGCAGATTGCACCCGTTGCGGTGGTTCCCGGATTCGGGGTGCTTGCGTCGCTGCTGCCGCCATAAGCAGAAGCAACGCCCGTCTTCCAACCAGCGCTTACGCTACCAGAATTGGAATTCGAGGAATTGTTGCTGCTGGAAGAATTGGTATTAGCCGACGGGTTGCGGTCGGTATTGGTATTCCAATTGGAATTGGGCTGCGATGCATTCGAGGCAGCTTGCTGCTTGCCCTCTTCTTTCTTCTGCATTTCCGCTGCCTGTGCTTGCAGGGCCGCCAGCTGAGCCTGTGCCTGTTCTTCCTTAATGGAAGAAACCTTAGCGGAAGCGTCAGACACCACCTTTTCAGCCTGGCTCTTCTTCTGCTCAGCCTCGTCGATCAGCTTCTGCTGCTCGTCGCGCTGGGTGTCGAGCTCACCGAGAGCCGAAGAAAACGTATCGCGCAGCTGCTCTTGTTCGGCAACCTTCTGCGCCTGGTCTTCTTGAATGGAAGAGTAGTACGTCAGGTTCTTCGTGAACTCTGAGATATCTTCCGATGAAAGGACGATGTTCACCAGCGAAAGGGAACCATCTCCCTTGTACTGGGAAAGAATGCTGCCGGAAAGTGTTTCGCGACCCTCGAGCATCTTCTGCTGAGCGTCCTGCACCTTCTGGGTGGTTTCGTTGATTTGGGAATCAAGACCACTCAACTGTGCCTGCAGGGCATCGTATTCTTTATTAAGGGAATCAAGCTCAGCAGAAGCCTGGGACAGTACTGCCTGGGCGTCGGAAAGCTCGTCTGCGTGCGCTTCGCGCACAGCGCCAGTTGCCGGCAAGGCCATAGAAAGAGCCAATGCCAAGCTAACGGGAACTGCGGTAAGCGCTTTATGTACTCGTGTAGCCATAGGAAGAAGTTTAGCGTACCCGTCAGTTTTGACCTAATCGTCCACTTTCTCGGATTGGAACACGTTTTACCTGTGAACACTGTTATGCCAGTTCAAATATAAAAAATCTCCCCTATTCGCACAGGGCGAAACGGGGAGATTTTATGAAGAGCCGTAAATGATAAGCCAAACGAAGCGTTTTCGTTTGCGCCGTATAAACTCTAGCGCGTGTTGCTAACGAAAGGAGTCTTGTCCTTCAGCAGAACATCGTGCGCGCCGCCCTCGACAATGGAAGTGGAGCTGATAACCGTAAGCTTTGCCTTGTCCTGCAACTCGGGAATGGTGAGCGCGCCACAGTTGCACATAGTGGAACGAACCTTGGAAAGCGTAAGATCAACGTTGTCCTTCAAGGGACCAGCGTAGGGAACGTAGGAATCTACGCCCTCTTCGAAAGTCATGCCCTTCTTGCTGCCGCCCAGGTCATAGCGCTGCCAGTTGCGTGCACGGCTGGAACCTTCGCCCCAGTATTCCTTCATGTGCTGGCCGTTTACCACAACCTTGTTGTTGGGAGCCTCGTCGAAACGAGCGAAGTAGCGACCCAACATGATGAAGTCGGCACCCATGGCAAGTGCCAGGGTGATGTGATGGTCGTATACCGTACCACCATCGGAGCAAACAGGAACGTACACGCCCGTTTCGCGGAAGTATTCGTCACGAGCCTTTGCAACCTCGATAAGTGCGGTTGCCTGGCCACGGCCGATGCCCTTGGTTTCACGCGTAATGCAGATGGAACCGCCGCCGATGCCAACCTTGATGAAGTCAGCGCCGGCTTCAGCCAGGAAACGGAAGCCCTCGGTGTCTACTACGTTACCAGCGCCAACCTTTACGGAATCGCCGTAGTGAGCGCGAATCCATGCAATGGTGCGGGACTGCCACTCGGAGAAACCTTCAGAAGAGTCGATGCACAGAACATCTGCGCCAGCTTCAATCAGAGCAGGAACGCGCTCTGCGAAATCACGCGTGTTGATGCCAGCACCAACAATGTAACGCTTGTGAGCGTCGAGCAGTTCGTGCGGATTGGACTTGTGCTGCTCGTAGTCCTTACGGAATACCATGTACATAAGGTTGTCGTTGTCGTCAACGATGGGCAGCGAATTCAGTTTGTTGTCCCAAATAATGTCGTTGGCTTCCTTCAGCGTGGTGCTTGCGGTGCCAACGATGAGCTTTTCACGGGGGGTCATGAACTCAGATACGGGCGTGTCGAGATCCATGCGGGAAAGGCGATAGTCGCGGCCGGTAACGATGCCCAGCAGCTTGCCCTGGCCCTGACCATTTTCGGTGACGGGCATGGTGGTATGGCCGCTCTTTTCCTTCAGCGCAACAACATCGCGAAGCGTTGCGTTGGGGGTAAGGTTGGAATCGCTACGCACGAAACCGGCCTTGTGGTCCTTTACACGGCGAACCATTGCGGCCTGGTCTTCGATGGACTGAGAGCCGTAGATAAAAGAAACGCCACCCTGCTGAGCCAAGGCAACAGCCATGCCGTCGTCGGAAACAGCCTGCATGATTGCGGAAACCATGGGGATAGAAAGCTTCAGAGCAGGCTCTTCACCCTTCTTGTATCGTACAAGCGGAGTGGAAAGGTCAACCTTTTCGGGGATGCACTCCGAAGAAGAGTAACCCGGTACAAGCAGGTACTCATTGAAAGTACGAGAGGGTTCGTCGAAATAATGTGCCATGTAGCGCTCCTTGAATTGAGTCTCATTTCCCGATCCCCCGCTCCTTGCCGGTTCCCTTTCGTGCCCGGAGGGTTTCCGCGAGGTTAATTCATTATAGACACGTGCGCGACAAAAAAGTGACAAAAAGGAGCGAGGCTCCTTTTTGTCACTTGGTGCACACGTAAATGCTGAAAATCTTAGATTTTACGGCTCGTTTCCGAACGCTCCAGCTGGATAAAAACCCAGCCCCTTTGAATCCCTTGCTTCAATGCCGAAGGCACTCCGCAAAGGGATGCTTCGCATTCTTGCTCTAGGCCTCGAGGAAGGCGCGATATCCGCGATACGCCTCGAAGATATCGGCCTTGGAGGTAACTTCCCACGGAGCGTGCATCGAAAGCACGGCGACGCCGGAATCGATGACGTCCATGCCGTACTTTGCGGGAATGTAGGCGATGGTTCCGCCGCCACCCGCGTCAACCTTGCCAAGTTCGGCGGTCTGGAAGGAAACCTCGGCGTCGTCCATCACGCGGCGTACGTATGCCACGTATTCGGCACGCGCATCGTTGGAGCCGCTTTTTCCGCGCGCTCCCGTGTACTTGTTGAACACCAGGCCCTTACCAAGGTATGCAGCGTTCTTCGTTTCGAACACCGAAGCATACGCAGGATCGAAGCCGGCGGACACATCGGAGGAAAGCATGCGCGATGCGGCCAAAACGCGGCGCAGCGCCAAGGGGCTTTCCAGCCCAGTAAGAGCAGCAATTTCTGCGATGGTGTTCTCGAAGAACAGAGAGCCCATGCCTGTTGCGCCAACGCTGCCGATTTCCTCCTTGTCAACCAGCACCGTAACGGCGGTTTTCTTCGGCGTTTCGATTGCCAGCTGAGCCTCGAGCGAAGTGTAGGCGCACACGCGGTCGTCCTGGCCGTAGCCGATAACCATGCTGCGGTCGAAGCCCAATTCGCGGGCGCGACCTGCAGGCACTACCTCGATTTCGGCGGAAAGGAAGTCTTCTTCGGTAATGCCGTACTTTTCTTCCAGCAGCTTAAGGGCGAAAGCCTTTACCGGCTCCTTTGCGGCGGCTTTCTCCTCGTCGGAGGCGTCGTCGGCAGGCTCGACCTTCAGGGGACGATTGCCGATAAGCACATCGAGGTTTTCGCCCTCGACCACTTCGCTGCCCTTCTTGGCCATCTGCTGGTTGCCCAAATGGGGCAGAAGATCGGTTACGCAGAATACGGGGTCGCCGGCATCGTCGCCCACATTCACGTCAACCACGGTGCCGTCGGTTTTCGCCACCACACCGTGAAGCGCCAACGGCAGCGTTACCCACTGGTAGTGCTTGATGCCGCCATAGTAGTGAGTGTCGAGGAAGGCAAACCCGTTGTTCTCGTAAACCGGGTTCTGCTTCAGGTCCAGACGGGGGCTGTCGATGTGGGCACCCAGGATATTCAGGCCCGCCTCGAGCGGCTCGGTGCCGATGTGAGCCAAAATGAGCGACTTGCCATGCACGCCAGCCCATACCTTGTCGCCCGCCTTAAGCTCGCGGCCTTCGCCCACCGCTTCTGCGAGCGGCTTGTAGCCCGCAGCTTCTGCCTGCTTAACGGCGGCCGCAAAGCAACGGCGCTCGGTTTTGTTGTTAGAGATGTAGTCGATATAGCGGGAAGCCAAACCGTCGAGCTCTTCGAGCTGGTCGGTGCTGTAGCCTTCCCATGCGTTCTTGCGTTCCAAGAAAACCACCTTTCACGGAAACTTGTTTATCGCAGGAAAGGATAGCACGCTCCGATGAACGACGTGCTATCCGAAACGAAGCGGCTACTTTCGGTGAAGAGAATCGCCCTGAGCGCGACAAAGGGAAGGCGCCCTCTCGGCGCCTTCCCTGTCAGTCGCATCGTATGGGGAGATGCTTCCCGAAACTATCTGTCGAACTTCCTGCGTGCAACCGCCGCCCCACTCGCCGCCATTACGGCAAGCGCAGCAGCCGCCCCAAGGGGAGCTGCATCGCCCGTTGCAGGGAGATTGGCGGTTTGCGAAGAGTCTTCATTGCCGCTGGCATTTTCGCCTTCGCCGTTTGCATTGGAGCCATCGTCGGAATCGTTGTTGGAGGATCCGCTATCCGAACCTGCGCCAGAGCCGGAACCAGAGTCGGAGCCGCCATTCGAACCGCTATTAGAACCGCCATTCGAACCCGATCCGCTGTCAGAACCGCTATCGGAGCCAGCTCCTCCATTGTTGCCGGAACCCGTTCCCGAACCGTTTTCAGAACCGCTGTCGGAACCAGGTCCCTTATCGCCATCAGAGCCCGATCCGCCGCCAGCATTTTCTTCGTAAACGCTGTATTCACTGCTTCCTGGGTTCACTCCCGTTCCGCCCTTTGATTCAACCTGAGTAGCCTTTGAAACCAGGACCTTCGGATCGATGCCGTTGCCCGCATTGCCCGGGGCGCCCATGGCTGCGTCGTTTTCGCCAACCGTATTTCCGCCGGTTGCCTTCAGCGTGGAAACTGCAACTATGCCTTCACCGGCAATACCTGCGCCACCGTTTCCTCCGCCCATGCCGACAGAGCCACCCTGTGCCTCAAGCTGACCGTCGCCGATAATAGAGCCACCGTTAAGCATGATGCCCGCACCGCCGTTTCCGTTGTCAAGGTCAACGCTGCCGCCGGTCGCTTTCAACGTGGCACCCTGATCGATAACCAACTTGCCCCCATTGACGATCATGCCGGTTTGGGCATCTTTGCTAGACACGATGCCTTCACCTTCAATGGAGCACGTGCCCTTAACCGTCACCGTACCATTCGTTTGCACGGGAGCCGTCGGCGCTTCGACCTTGTAGTTTCCGTCGGTAAGGTAGTTAGCATGAGATCTGATTTCGGCATTTTCAAGGGCAGACCCGTCATTCAGTGTGATCTGATTAACGAACGAAGAGCTGTTTCGGGCACTCAAAGTACCTCCGTTTACCTCCACAGCGCCATAGGCAACCGAATCGTCGAGGGTCAGCTTGCCGCCCTTTTCCACGACGATCTTCACGCTCGAATAGATCTTCATGTTGTGAAGGGTGACATCTGCACCTGCGGGAATAGTGAGTGTTTCGGTGCCGAAATTGCCATTTTCGCCTTTGCCGATAATGCCGTACACGCCCGATTCGTGCGAGCCGTAAATGTCATGCAGGCCAACCGGTACAACCGCATTTCCCGTCTCGGAGATCTCGTATGGCTCCATATCCCATGAGCTGGTTCCTTCAGAAAGTGCGTCCATCCGCTGCTGAAGGGTTTGATCGTCTGCGTAGATGCGCATTTCCACCGAACTACTTTGTTGGTTACGCGCGCCAGAAGTTACCGTTGCCGTTATGTGATAGGTGCCTGGCGTCTGCGGCGTTCCCGTAACGTAGACGGTGTCGTAGGCAACAGGGCTTACCTCCATGCCGCTTCCTTCAGGGCTGATAGAAAAGCTGATTTCAGCATCAGAATTCCTGGTTGCAAAGGTGTTCCAGTCCTCCCATTCGCCAGTTCCCTCTTTAACCTCGGGCTTCAGACGATTCGACTGGCTCGTGCTCGATGATCCGCCACCGCCTGTCGAGGTTGCCATCACCTCGTATTCGCTGCTCTGAGCAGACGTGCCGTTCACAACGAAGCACTGAAGATCGCCCGAAAGCCTAACCTGGATCTGCTCCTGCACCACAAAGTTCAACGTTTCGCTTGTCGAATCTGTCGAGCCGTCCTCCTTGGCTGCGGAAGCGGAAACCGCAACGGAATACGAACCAGCGGTAGGTGCCGTTCCAGCCAGAGAGACTTTCCCGTCCGAAACAGAAGCGCTCAAGCCTTCAACCTCCGCACCATCCTGACCAAGAACCTTGGCGGCAACTTTGGCGTCGGCAGCTTTCGTTCCCTTCAACTCAAAAGGCAGCGTTTGGCTGACCTGGCTGCCCTGAACGACAGCAGAGAATTCCTTTCCCGATGCGAAGCTGAATGCAAGGCCCTGGTAGGATTCGGCAGGCTCGCCAATGTTCTCGGGCTCTTTCGTGCTGCCGGTATACGTTACGGAACCATTGTTTTCGATCTGCCCCGTCGCAAAGGTGCAGTTTTCGAACACCGCCGTACCGTTCACAACAGGCGTATTGGAAAACGAGCAATTCGAAAAATGAACCACAGCGCCCTTCTGCACCTCGACATAGGCACCTTCAGCGTCTGAGCTATTGCGCTTGTAGAAATTGATACGATCAACCGAGAGGTCCGAACCGGAAGGGAACACGACTGTCATTTTATAGGAATAGCCGAAATCGACCGTTTTCGGGCCAGAGCTGAAGAAACCTTCGGAATACCCCGAAAGCTCAGTGATAGACGAAGGAATGGTTACCGTGCCCTTGTCGGTAAAGCTGGTTCCCACGTGTATTTTGGTGGACCCTTGGGCAACAGCTTCGGAAAGATAGGTACTCAGCCCGTAGGAGCTGTCGCCGATGTAGTAGTAGCTATCGCTTGCGTTTTCAGAGGCGACGCTCACGTCCTGATCTTCCCCTGCCGCAAATGCGGCAGTCGGAGTGGCTATGGCCATGCCAGCAGCCAAGGCAGCCGCCATGCCTACCTTCGCCGCAGAGGCAGCGGGTATACGAAGTGACTGAGAATCTTTCATATTCTCCCTTTCCGAACTTATTTCTGCACATTTAAAGTTAACCGTGACTAATTCACATGCGGGAGTTTACCATAGGTAACAATTTAGCTGCAGACAAATTATCGGGGATGCTGCTTTCGGCCATCTATAGGCTTCAGCGCCTCCCCGCTCTATCGTAAAGAAGGACCCGTGAACATAAGAAACGCTCAGTCGGGAACAGGCCCCCTCAAAACAACCACGAGCGAAAACGCCGAGCTCGAGATAAGGAGCAGAAGCTTCTTCGCCTTCAACACGAACTGCTGCATAAAGGCAGCGGTCGAAACCGATGGAGCGCAGCTCTCATCTGGGCAATTGCTGGAAAAGATTCTCGATAATGCGGTGGGTCTCTGCTACCGATACGAAAAGCTCTGGAGCCACACCCAAAAAGGAAGCGATATCTGGCGTTTGAATCACGCACAAGGAAAAGCCGTGCCCATCGATGCCGAAACCGCGAAGATTCTGCAGCTTTCCAGGCACTACTGCGAGGAAACCGCGGGGCTGTTCGATGTTTCCATAGCTCCCGTTGCAGAGCTCTGGAACTTTCGTAAAGCCCAAGTTCCTAAGCCCGCCGAAATTGCACATGCTCTTGAAATTGCAAAAACTGGACACCCCCGCATTATGGAAGACCACGCCCAGCTCCCTATTGCAGAAAGCAAGGTTTCCCTGGGAGGCATCGCAAAAGGATACGTCGCCGATCGCGTTAGCGAATTCCTGGAAGATTGCAGCATCCATGATGCTCTCATCAACCTTGGAGGAAATATCGTGGTAAAAGGGAGCGCCTTCTTAGCCGAAACCTCACAGCGGTACTGGCGCATTGGCATTCGGTCCCCAAAACATGCCTCGCGAAGAAAAGCCGCGGAAGAGCACGCTGCCGCTATAGCACGCAGCCCCCACGGAACCGACCTTCGAGCACTCGGAAACCGCACGCCGCCCAACGAAGAACCTGCTTGCATCCTTGAACTGAGCGACTGTTCCATAGTTACCAGTAGCATCTATGAGCGCTGCTTTACCGATGAACATGGAAACATCCACCATCATATTGTCGACCCACGCACCGGGCGCCCCTCGAACAGCGACCTCGCAAGCGCAACGGTGGTATCGAAACAGTCGATAGACGGCGACGGCTTCTCAACAGCACTTTTGATCATGGGAAGTTATTGGGCAAAAAACTACGCAGAAGGGCACCCCGACCTCGAAGCCGTGTTTATCACTCGCGATGGGCGGATCGAGGCAACGAGCGGGATTCGCGAAGCAATGGGCTGCGTCGCAGGCGGCGCTGAAAGCCACGCACTCTTCTAGAAGTGCGGGATATGGGTAAGCATGCGGCTCGGGCAAATACAACCATAACGTGATTCCAGATATCGACTTGCCGCGCCGCGTCGTTCCATGTTGCTGCCCCATAGACCCATCCCAACGTCCACCCAGCGCTACACCCGAGTTCACTTCGCCCAGCGCCGCACCCATGCCATTTTGCCCATAGCGTCACATCAATGTTCATCCCGCCTATAGCGCAGTCTCGAAAGCCATCCCGGGAGCCCAAAAACAAAAAATCAATCCTGGCTGCAACTTTTTTGCGATTGGCAATTGTTCCGAGCCGTCGAATCACGGATCATGGCGCAAAAGCGCAGGTGATCTGCCATGAAACATCCGATTCTTGCTTTGCATGGGGCGAAAGAGAGCTGCTAATCGCAAAAAAGTTGCAAAAGTACCTGGATTTTTGTTTTGATAACGGCGGATCTGCCGTAGCAGAGCGAATCCCGCAAAAGATAGGCTCCCGACAACAGCAACGAAGTCGATACCGCGAAATAGGGGGGTATAGGGCAACCCATCACCAGCGCCTCAATCCCCTCCGCTTTTTTAAATGACTCGTATTCGTAGCACGCCTGCAGATCCAGGCTTAAATCGGGCACACTTTTCACCTGCGATCAAAGGTTTGTCCTCCAAAAAAGAAAAGCGCGCAATGCGAATCAATCTCGCATTGCGCGCTAGAAAAACCTCATAGTGTCAAGAAGCCACAGGCTCCCAACTTACGCAAGCTTGCGCCTAGAGCGCTGGAAGGCTCTTGTCCGAACCTCCCAAACCCACAGAGCAACCGGTGGATGCATGCCCAAGGAGCCGGAAGTCCTATTTCCAGTCCTGACCAACCACTACCAAATAGTCGCCCGTGAAGGAATAGGTGCCGTCATTCTTCTTAACGGTACCAACGCCCAGCAAGTCGGCGATCTTCTGCGCTTGGCTGGAGTCGGTGCCGTTGTATACAACGATCGTCTTCTTGTAGTTGTAATCGTCGGCGTTGCCCGTTTCGCAAACGGCGCCCTGCGGGGTGAGTTTCGATGCCGCTTCGTTCGCACAACCCTGAATGCCACTGCCGTTCTTTACGGCAATCTTCACACCGGAAAGCGAAGAGGAAGAGCTCGAATTCTTGGAGCCGCTATCGCCAGAACCGCTGCCACCTGTTCCCGCCGAAGACATTACCGTGCCAGTCGCAGAATCAACAACGGTTTCTTCCGTAGGTGAAAGCCCCTGCTTCACGCGGCTCATCATCTTCTGCCACTCTTGGGTGTTCACTTTTTCGAACCAAATATCGTTTTCATACACTGAAGTGGTGGGGACTTGAGCCGAATATACGTTGTTGTCAACGTCGATGCCCATCATGGCCTGCGCTAAATACGGCTCGTTTCCGAACGCTCCAGCTGGATAAAAACCCAGCCCCTTTGAATCCCTTGCTTCAATGCCGAAGGCGCTCCGCAAAGGGATGCTTCGCATTCTTGCTCTAGGCCTCGAGGAAGGCGCGAAGCATTTCTTGCCACTTCCCCCAAAGGAAAAGAGGGGATACCCCATTCCCCTAATTGCTCTTTCTCGAAGTCCATTTCTTTGCCAGCTTACGCCCTGCATCCATGGCGGGCTTTTCCACAAGAAACCACGAGGCAATCGCAAAAAGCAGCGTTATGCCAAACGAAATAACAGAACAGGAAAGATACGCACATGGCAACGATGCACCGCCAAGCCAAACCACGCATTGCTGAATGGGGAATGCATAGATGTAGATACCGTACGAATAATCATTTTTCTTGAAGCACGGAGCGAAACGAGGATTGCTAGTAAGCGAAAAACCTAAAGTGAATGTGCATACACATACGAACATGATCAGCGAGGAAAAGATACCCACCTGATCACGGAAAACGATTATCACGAGCAGAGCCACAACCGCAAACTGGCTGTCGCAATACTTATCGAGGCCAAGTTCCAAAACTGCCACACCTGCCATGTAATAGGCGAAAAGCCTAAAAAGGTTGTCGAGCACCTTGGGAAGCGGGTACAAACCCGAATAAGAAAGAAAATGCACTAGAACCAGAACCGCAAGAACAACGGCAAATACCAGCTTTCTACCACCGCATAGCTTCTTTGTTGCCGCATAAAGCAATGGCGTAAGCAAATATGCCAAAAACTCATAGCGCAGAGTCCAAAGTGACCCGTTTACGGCATACGGAAGAGGGTTCGCGTCGAAAACTCCCGGCAAAACATTGCTGATAGGAGCTAGCACAATCAAAGAAAGATACTTCCACGTCCCCGCATCGGCAAAGTAATCGCCCAGCGGGAGGCTCGTGACAATCGGCCCCATAACGAAAACGCTTAGCAAGATCACTACCGCAAGACCAGGAAAAATACGAGCAATACGGCGAATAAGATAGCTACCGAAGCTTGAAGAGCGGGTCCAGCTTTTCGCGATAAGGTATCCGCTGAGCACGAAGAAAATGTTCACCGCAATAGGGCCCAAGCCCTGCCCCATTATGTAGGGCTCGGGAATAGCCAGCAATGAAGCCATATGGAACCAGATAACCAGGCTTGCCGCAATAAAACGTAGGAAATTAATGTTGTTATCGCGCGAAGGAACGGAATAGGTTTTGCCTGCTGAACTCAAATAGCTTCCTTTTCTTTGGTACATGCAAGGGCAATTATACAAAAAGCAATGAGACCAGAAGCTTCATGGAGATAACCATAGCCAAGAAACAGAAAGGCGGCCGAAGCCGCCTTTTGCAGTTTATTTCCAGTCTTGGCCGACAACCACCAGAATGTCCCCTGCGTAGGTATACCGCCCATCGTTCTTCATCACGGTGCCGCATCCCAGCAAATCGGCAACCTTTTGCGCTTTATCGGCGTTGTCGCCATCGTAGATTACCAAGGTTTTAGCGTAATTGGAGTCGTCTGCGTTGCCGGTTTCGCACACCGCTCCTTGAGGAGTGAGCTTAGCAGCCGCATCGCTCGCGCAGCCCTGAGTGCCATTTCCGTTCTTCACAGAAATTTTTGTGCCGGAAAGAGAAGAGCTTGACGCACCGCCTGAACCAGAGTCACCCGAACCGGAGCCACCGCTACCAGACGATGCCATTACAGTTCCCGTTGTCTCATCCGTCACATCACCTTCCGTGGGAGACAAGCCCTGCTTCACGCGACTCATCATTTTGTTCCATTCGGAAGTGTTCACCTTCTCGTACCAAACATCATTTTCATATGACGAGGTTGTAGGAACCGCAGCGGAATACACATTCTTATCGATATCGATGCCGAACATACGTTGCGCCAAACCAAGAATGTCCGCAACAGAGTAATCGGTGGTGATGTACTGGGCCAAGGTGCTCACCGTATTGGTAAGAGTACCGATATCGGAGCTCATAAGCTTCTTCATAATGGCCGAAATCATGGTGCGCTGGTTGGCGGAACGAATAGCATCACCATCGCCAATAGCATCGTAAGCATGACGGCTGCGGCAATAGATAAGCGCCTGCTCTCCGTTCAAAGTTTGCTGACCAGCCGCGAGATATCCCATGTAATTCGGGTCGTTAATCTCATATTGAACGTTAATGTCGATACCGCCAAGCGAATCAACCACCGCCGCAAAACCATCAAGGTCGATTTCCGCGTAATGGCTGATAGAGACACCCGCCAAGTCTTCAACAGCTTTGATGGCACCAGAAGGCCCACCAAATGCATAAGCCGCGTTGATCTTCTGAGTGCCGTGCGTCCCAAGCTGAATCTGCGTGTCACGAGGGATGGACACCAGGGTAACTTCCTTATCCTTGGGATCGATACGCGCAAGAATCATAGAATCGGTGCGATACGACCCACCATATTCATCCGATGATTCACGGCCCTCGTCTTTATCGATGCCGATAAGCAGCATATAGAACGGGTCCGATGTCGAATCGGTAACCGTAAGCGAGTTCAGAAGGTCTGCGTCAACGTCTTTGTTCAGCGCCTTGTCGAGGTTATTAAGGTAAGCCCAGGCAGCGCCTACGCCACCAAGAACCAAAGTCAAGCAAACGGCAACCACACCGAGCGCAATGCGCTTGCGACGCTTCTTCGTGCGCTCGCGCTTAGCGCGAAGGATCTCGCGATCATGTGCATTGCGAGGAGTATACGGGCCGCGCTTGGTGGGCGAACCATAAGCACCGACCGAACGATAATTGCTCTTTTGTTGTGTGTGAACAGGGGAAACATGCGTGGAGGAACCATAGTTGCTGGCTCCGTACGCATTTGTGCTCGAGCCGCTAGGGCGACGCGGAGCATGCGACGCGCGAGACGTACGAACATACGGGTCAGAAGCACTTCCCGCTGAGCGATGCGGCGTGCGCGAGGAGGAAGCGTGCGCCGCCTTCCTTTCAGCACGAGCCGATCGTTTTGATGGCTTGTTATTCGAAGCAAACATGCAATAAATGATGAAAGAAACGTTAATACCATGCAAATTAATTCGGCGAAAACCACAGTATGCGCGAATGAAAACAAGGCAATTCACGCATTATTAGTACAGACATATACTATTTGTTGAGTTTTTTGTGGACAAAACGTGAAGCGCTTCAGCTCGGACACGGCACAGAAAAGGAACTGCGCCCCAGGCAACCTAAAAGGTAAAGGTCTCGGCAAAAATAGCGTGAAATCACAACCTGCTATTTATGCTCCAGGCACACCCAGTCGCTTTGCCATATACGCATTCGCAGCGAGCTCGGCTTCGTCTTCAAGGGCAACGAGCTCCACTTTGCTGCCCAAACGACGCTCCATCGCCGCAGCAATAAGGTGATCGGCAATAGCCGGGTTCTTGCCCAGAAGCGGACCATGCAGATAGGTGCCGATGCAGTTGCGATACAGGGTTCCATCGCAACCCGAATCGTCGTCATTGCCGTGGCCCACATTGGAAACTACTTTGCCAAATGGCTTCAAGGACGCGCCGAGCTTCGTACGACCGGCATGGTTTTCATATCCCACCACCGGCTGCGGAGAAAGCTCGGACTCCAACGCAATGTTTTCGATAAGACGATCGGAGCCAGCGCCAGCACGAACCGTCTTCAGGTCGAGGATAGAAAGGCCCTCCACCGACTCATCGCCCATAAGCCAATTACTACCCAGAATCTGGTAGCCGCCGCAAATAGCCAGAAGCGCTCCATCGCCTTCTACATAGGTGCGCAATTCTTCGCGCATGCCCAGCAGCACTTCGGATGCCAGTTTCTGCTCGCGGTCGGGGCCGCCGCCCAAGAAAACGATATCGGCCGAAGTAAGATCGACCGATTCCCCGTAGTGAACTGCTTCCACCTGCACAGGGATGCCGCGCCATGCGCAACGCTGAGCAAGCACACGCACGTTGCCGCCATCGCCGTACAAATTAAGAAGATCGGGGAACAGATGCACGATGCGCAGAGGCTGCTCGTCGAACTTGGCAGCTTCAGCTTGATTCACATAAGCGCCCGAAACCCACTTCTTACTGCATTCTGGCTTGGCATCGCCCGATGTCGGGTTGGCAGGTGCCGCCTTATCAGCACGCGCCATCAGGGCGGAGCGCACTGCGGGGAGCGAGGTGTAATTGGCGATAGCGTAGATATTCCATTCGGAAGGCAGCTTCAGCGCAGCATCCACCACTTCGTTGACGCTATCGACGATCTTGGCGTCGATGCCCGCATACTTCAGACGCAGCTGCAGGTCGTTTTTGCGGATTCCACCAGCGAACACCATGACGTCTTCCTGGCTGGCTAGCTCCTCAAAGTCGCAGTCCCAAATCCAGGAAATGTCGCGACCATCGGCTTCGTTGTCGTTAATGAAGAACGCCGCAACCTTCTTGCCCGGCGCCTGAGTGATAAGTTTCATGTTCTGGTTGAAGCCCGTCGGGTTCTTCGCCAGGTTCAAAAGGACAGGGCGCCCCTCGACGGTAAGCGACTGCAAGCGTCCATTCTGCGGGTCGAACAGATCGACCGCCTTCTGGAACACCGCGTCGGAAACGCCAGCGCAATGGGAGGCCAACCAAGCAGCCATAACGTTGTACACCATATACGACCCCGCGCGCTGCGCGTGAAGATCGACGCTTTTGCCCGTTGCCATTTCTTCGACCGAAAACGTGATTTCGTCTCCGAACACTACGCTCTTGGCGGCGAAATCCAAATCAGGGCGGCCGAATCCACAGTTCGGGCACGAATACGTGCCAAGCTGACCGTATTGTCGGTAGCCGTAAGTAAACATAGCCGAACAGCGCTGACACATCTGAGCGTCTGCCACGACGTTTTGACGCTGGTGCATGTCTTCGCCCACGCCAAACGCAACAGACTTGTTGGACACGCGCTGCGCAATGATGGTGCACAGCGGATCGTCGGCGTTGTAAAGCAGAGTGGTGTTGGGAGACTGCTCCAAGGCAGTAGCGATGGCGTCTTGCACACGATCGATTTCACCACAACGATCCAACTGATCGCGGAAGAGGTTCAGCAGCAAAACGTAATCCGCCTGTACCTGCGGCAAGGTGTGAGCCAGCCACAACTCGTCTGATTCGAATACGCCCCATTCCACAGTACCCTTGGTTTGCAGCAACGTGGTAGCCACGCCGTAGGCAAGGTTGGCTCCCGTGCGATTGCACGCGATGCTCTTGCCCTGGCGCTCCAACGCATCGGCAATCATATTAGTAATGGTAGTTTTGCCGTTGGTGCCCACCACAACAATGGAGCCTTCGGTAATCTTGTCCATGGACTCGGCGATAATACGTGGATCAATTTTCAAGGCAATCTTGCCAGGCATATTAGCGGCAGGCCTGTGCGCCAGGTGACGCAAACCCCACGTGCTCAGCGAGCTTGCCATATTTCCCATTGCCTTGCGAACGCCCATGACATCCCTTCCACAACATTTGCTGGCCTTACATAAAGGTCAAAGCGCATTTTTGCTTCAGCACATAATACGGCACAGCTTTGCAGAACGCGAAGCGGGCTCATGGTTGCCCACCGAAACAGCGCAGACTCGAAGTCGTTCCCAGCAGTTAAGCCCCGAGAAGGCGGAATGCCCACTCCCTCGCACAGAAAGTGTTGCGCGCCGAACCCCCACAGCACGGCCAGGGAACTGAACCCATTCCCTCGCGTGGAGAACGCTGCGCAACCGGGCGACTGGCAGTGGCGGTATGCCGACGCTGTGCGTTCTCGGATGTCTGCCGATGGCAAGATATCGACGCTATGCATTCCCAGGCACCCGGCGATGGCAGGATATGCGCGAAATGCGTTCTCGGGCGACTGGTAGTGGCAAGATTTCGCCACGGTGCGTTCCCTGGCGCTCGACGATGGCAAAATGCTCGCGAGATGCGTTCCCCAGCGTCCGACGGTGGCAGGATTGCGCCCTGATGCGCTCTTGGCCTGACTGGCAGTGGCAATATTCTCGCGCGATGCGTTCTCGGGGGTCTTGCCGTGGCAAGATTCCGCCGCGGTGCGTCCCCGGGCGGCAATCCGTGGCAATTTTTTCGCCCCACGCATCCCGAAAGCGGCCTCGGGCGGGAAAACCGCCAGTTCGCGGCAAGATTCGCGCGCCATGCATCCGAAAACGGGCTGGCTTTGGCAGGATATGCGCGCCATGCGTCCGAAATGCCCCGCAAACCGCCGTTGGAGGATACGCCGCGCGAAGATCTTGCCGGGAAGGGCCCCTTTTCGCTGCACGGGCCCCTCGAATCACACACGGCGCGCAGATCCTGCCATCGTTCGGCGTATGAGAAGAAAGGATCAGGCCGAAAATGCCTACGTTTTGTCAAAAGCTGAACCCAAAAGACAAAAAAATGAGCCCTAAAGTGCTCACTAGTTTTTAATTGTACGGAAATCTGGTGGCTAAAAGTTAAATTTTGTCCAACAAAAGCATCTAAATGCAGCGGCACCAGAACTGCATTTCGCACATTCGCGACAGTTTATGCCACAAAACATCAGTTTCGTGTTCCGCAGAGTGAAATATGCGACAAAACAGACCTTAAAGCCCATTTCAGGCACCCAGGCGTAGCGCCCAACCCCCTAAAGATTAGCGGTATACTTTGGGTTAAGCGCGCATACGCACGTAAGCAGGAATTTACGATGAGTTGCACGCGCGCTTGCAGGGGGAGGTTCGTTCCAAGGAACCAGGCAGCCACAAATCCGTGGGTCTGCCTCATGAAGCGAGGAATCATGATTACGGACTTGAAGGTCAACGAAAAAAACAAGAAAGAGTATTACGAGAAGGGGTACTGGACCGAACGTACCTTAAACGACATCTGGAATACCCAGGTTGCCGCTTTCCCTGATCGCGAATACGTAAGCGACAACCTAGGCGTACGCTACACCTACGCCGAAATCGATGACAAAGCATCGCGCCTGGCAGCTTGGCTCCACGAAGTTGGCGTGAAAAACGGCGACGTGGTTTCCTACCAGATGCCACCTTGGTCAGAATTCTGCATCCTCTACGTTGCCTGCTTGAAAGTTGGCGCGGTAAGCCATCCGCTTCCCGTCACTTTTAACGACGAAGACTTGATCTACTCCATGAATCTGGTGGAAAGCAAGGCATTCATGTGCCCCACCTTCCATCACAAGACCAACTTCGAAGACCAGATTCTTTCCGCAGTCGATCGCATTCCCACGCTTTCCAAAGATGCTATTTGCGTTCACGACAAAACAGTCGAATCGCACGGCACCATCACGTTGAAGCAAATCTGCGAAACGTACGAGCCCTACCGCGAAAACCCTGGCAGCAAATCAGACGATGTGGTCTTGATCCTTTCCACTTCCGGCACCACTGGTCGCCCGAAGGCGGTTCTGATTTCCCATAATGCGCTTATTTTCTCTGAAACCACGTTTAGCCGTGGCCTGCACCTTACGCAGGACGATGTCATGTTCATGCCCGCACCGCTGAACCATGCCACTGGCTTCAACCATGGTCTTATCACGCCGCTGCTTCTGGGTGGTCGCGTTGTTCTGCAGCAAGAATTCCGCGCTCGCGAGGCAATCGAAATCATGAACAACGAAGGCGTAACCTGGTCGATGGGCGCCACTCCGTTCATCTTCGACCTGCTTAACTGCGCCGAGGAAAACGACCTGAAGTTCGAAACGTTGAAGCTCTACATTTGCGGCGGCGCTCCCGTACCGGGCACCATGGTGCAGCGCGCACACGAGCACGGCCTGAAGCTGTGCGAATGCTACGGCTCTACCGAAAGCTGCCCCCACCTGGCAGTTCCCCCCGAGCATTGCCTGGAATGGAATGGCAACTGGTCGGGCGTTGCCTTTGAGGGCATCGAGGTCAAAGTTGTCGACGAACACGGCAACGAAGTGCCTCACGGCACCCAGGGCGAAGAAATTTCCCGCGGACCTCATATGTTCAGCGGCTACCTGAAGAATCCCGAGGCAACCGCAAAAGACCTGAATGACGACGGCTGGTTCTTCTCGGGCGACCTGTGTATTCAGGACGAAGAGGGCCGTGTAAAGATCAACGGCCGCAAGAAGGAAATCCTCATTCGCGGCGGCATCAACATCTCCGCAAACGAAGTGGACAACAACCTGGATGGCTGCCCTGGTGTTGGCGCCCATGCCACCATCGGCCTACCCGATGATCGTTTGGGCGAGCGCATCTGCACCTTCATCGTACAAACCGGCGATGTTACGCCCACGCTCGATTCCATCGCAGAGTACCTTGATTCCATCGGCGTAGCCAAGCGCTTGCGTCCCGAGCACATCGAGTTTATCGATGCTATTCCCATGACGGAATCCGGCAAGGTCAAGCGCCACCAGCTGGCCGACGAGCTTGATCGTCGTCTGAAAGAACGCGCCGAATAATCTGCGCTCAGCTCATAACCTCGAAAAAACGGCCAGCGAAACGCTGGCCGTTTTTTGTGCTGCGTTGAGGGGGGGCCGCCGACCGAAGAAGTGCGGGCAGCTGCTGCGGAGCAGGATGCGCCATGGAAACATGCGGCTGTCATTGGGCGCGCGGCCGCCGAGAAGCGCCGGCGGCGAAGGTTGCTGCGGGCGGGCGGATGCCGTTGGCAAGACACGCGCTGCAGGCGGGCGGATGCCGCGGGGCAGGACTCGCATACGCACCGCTGCACTGCTCGCTCGCCGCAGCACTGACTGTCATGGGTTTGCGCCACCGGCCACAGAGCGGCTGCTGCCGTGGTTGCGCACGGCTGCCGCAGATGTGCGCAACCACGGTGGTGGGGCCGTCGGCCGCAATACGAAGTGCACTTGCGATACCCAGCTCCTCTTGCCTTCCGTGCGCAAGGCCTTGCACACGGAAGGCAAGAGGAGCGCGCCGTGCATGATTCGAGGGGTTTGTGCAGCGAAAAGGGCTCCTTCCTGGCAAGATCTTCGCGCGGTGTGTCCTCCGACGGCGATTTGCGGGGCTTTTCGGATGCATGGCGCGCATATCTTGCCAAAGCCAGCTCATTTTGAATACACGGCGGCGATATATTGCCACGAAGGGGCCCTTTTCCCGTCCGAGGCCTTTTTTGGGATACACCGGGGCAAAATATTGCCATCGTCAGACACCCGGGAACGCATAACGTCAACATATCGCCACCGCCAGGCGCTTGGGAATGCATAACGTCAACATATCGCCACCGCCAGGCGCTTGGGAATGCATTTCGCGGGCACCTTGCCGTCGCCGAACGGCCGAGAGCGCATTGCGAGCACACGTTGCTATGCGCCGGCCTCCGGGGAATACAATTCGCGGGCATATGCCGCCATGCCCGACCGCCCGATGACGCACCGCGGCAGCATATCGCCAGCAAAGCCACCCTTCGGCTACGCAAGGGGCAGCATGCTCGTTCCCACCGTACCCCGCCCGAGCCCATCCGCGGGATGCGGCGGTGCCCAGCTGCGGCGGTGGGCGCCGCCGCGATGAAAGAGCCGGGACATTGGCGCGCGCGGCCTACTGGGGGGGGCGCGGGAGGGACATTGATGCGCGCCGCCTACCTGGAGCACGGGAGGGGCATCGGCGCGCGCCGTCCGCTGGGTGTGGCGGCGCATTGACGTGCGGCCTACCTGGGGCGCGGGGGCCATCGGCTGCTGGCTCGCAACCCGCCGAAGCGTGGTCACGGCTCGGGCGCGGGACCTACTAGGACGCGGGCGTGCGGCTGCAACTCGGGCGCGCATACGCACCGCCGCGCTGTCCGCCCACCAGACGCGCCGGAGCTGCTGCAGGTATGCACTGCGTCGGGGCGGAACCGCCAACTTCGCGCGCGCCGTCCGTTGAGCGCGGAGGCATTCGGCCACGGGCCTTCGCGGGCGCGAGGCAATGCCGTCGGCTGCGGGCGATACCGGCTGCAGGGCCAACTGCGCTGCAAGAGCACCAATGAACCCGTTCACTCCAACATTTTCCCGTTGCGGTACTGATATCGAAATTATTTGTTACACAACAAATAATTAGTTTTAGAATCAACCCACTTGTGAAAAAGTAGAGGAGATCGATTCTTTCGGAGAATTGATGGCCCCTCGTGATGCGGAAGGAGGCTTGCTGTGACGGCGAAAGACATGCGCACAGACCTGTTGGAACGCGTCCTTGCAGCTCACAAGTCTTTTTACGACATCAGGAGAGACTATCTTTTTGAAGGTCGCACCTTCCCCGCCTTCGCGGAATACCACACCTACGGCGAAAAATACGTGCTGGTAAAACGCGCAAAGCTCTGGGAAGTGAACACACACGATTTCATGTTCTTCGAATGCGTTGACGAGCTCGACGAAACACAGCTTGCTGAAGAGATTTCCTTCATGCAGGAAAAAGCCCTTCGCAAAGTTGATGCCGGACCGAACCATATGTCCTCTGCCCTTTCGCTCGTGATCATCGCCAACCGCACAACCGAAGCAGCGCGCAAACTCGCGAAGAGAACGCGCTTCCACAAGGAATACCGCTTCGGGTTCCGCGGTTGGACCGACCTCCGCCTAGCCGTAGTAGACCTTTCCCTGCCTACGGATAAAAGCGTGGTTGTCAACAACGCTGGAAAGCAGCTGAAAGAAGTACTTTCCAGCAACTTGGCATTGATCAAGTAAGGTCCCAAAACAAGAAAGGTTCAGAGATGAACGCAATGATCGTCCTTCTGGGCGGCCTTGCCATCCTCGTAATCGGCTACGTGCTGTACGGCGGATGGCTGGCAAAGCAGTGGGGTGTTGACCCCAGTCGCCCTACCCCCGCGCAAGAAATGCACGACGGCGTAGACTACGTGCCCACCAAGCCCTACATCTTGCTTGGCCACCACTTTTCCTCGATTGCTGGCGCTGGCCCCATCAACGGCCCCATTCAGGCTGCCGTATTTGGCTGGGTTCCCGTTCTGCTGTGGGTACTGATTGGCGGCATCTTCTTCGGCGCTGTACATGACTTTGGCGCTCTGTTCGCATCCTTGCGCCACAAGGGCCAGACCATCGCAACGGTTATCGCCGAGAACATCGACGATACCGCAAAGAAGCTCTTCTGCATCTTTGCTTACCTGACCCTGGTCCTGGTTGTTGCCGCGTTCGCTTCCATCGTTGCCAACACCTTCGCCGTAAACTTGGCAAACGCAACCGAGGCTTCTAACCTTGCAAATCAGCGCACCGCGATGATTTCTGTGCTGTTCATCGTTGTAGCAATCGTATACGGCCTGGCCACCCGCGGCCGCGAGATCCCCACCGTCGCCAATATCATCATCGCCATCGCAATCATCGTTGTTCTGGTTGCCGTCGGCTACAACTTCCCCCTGATCTCGCTCGATTACACCACATGGATGATCCTGTTGGGCGTATATATCATGGTTGCTGCCGTTGCCCCCGTTTGGATTCTGCTTCAGCCCCGCGACTTCCTGAGCTCGTTCTTGCTGTACGGCATGATCGCCCTTTCGCTCATCGGCATTGTGGGCGCTTCCATCACCGGCGATGCTGCCAATCTGCAAATCCCCGCATTCACCGACTTCTACGCAACGAATGCTGCAGTTGACGCAAACGGCAACGCAATCATCGACCCTGCTACCGGCAAGGCCGTGATAAATAAGGCTGCCGCATCCGGCTTCCTGTTCCCCGCCCTGTTCATCACCATCGCTTGCGGTGCTATCTCCGGTTTCCACAGCCTGGTTGCCTCAGGCACCACTTCCAAGCAGCTGGATAACGAAAAGAACGCTCGCCCCATCGCTTACGGCGGCATGCTGATCGAATGCCTGCTGGCAATCATCTCCCTCTGCGCCGTTGGTTTCGTTTGGACGAAGTACTGCGCAGGCGGCTACGCATCCCCGACCGCCGTTTTCGCAGGTGGCCTTTCCCAGATGCTGGCTTGCATCCCTGGCCTCGAAAACATTGAGGGCATCGCCTACACCCTGCTGATCCTGGCTGTTTCCGCCTTCTGCCTCACTTCGCTCGACACGGCAACCCGCCTGGGCCGCTACATGTTCCAGGAGCTGTGGGTTCCCGCTGGTAAGTCCATGGACGAAGCCACCGGCGCTCGCAAGGTTCTGACCAACCCCTACGTTGCAACCCTCGTTACCGTAGTTCTGGGCGTTGGCCTCGGTATGACCGGCTACACCATCATCTGGCCTCTGTTCGGCGCCGCCAACCAGCTGCTTGCCGCTCTTGCCCTTCTGGCAGTATGCGCATGGCTGGGCAACGCAGGCCGCAACAACAAGATGTTCTACATCCCCATGGTGTTCATGCTGGTTGTTACGCTCACTTCGCTGGTCATGACGCTGCAGGCCAAGTGCACCGCACTTATGGCTGGCGCCGGCGATCCGTTCGCCGCCGGCGTTCAGGCAGCACTTGCCGCTGTGCTCTTCGTACTGGCCGTTATCTTGGCCGTTAAAGGCGCTAAGACCATCTTCGGCAAGAAGAAGGCTGCTGCAGAATAACGACGTAAACTGGGAATATAGGAACAAGTCCCATTTTCCCGTCTAACAAACAGGGCCTTGCTTGCGATTGGATTCGCAAGCAAGGCCCTTTCTTTATGCGCTATGGCTAAGTGGAAAAATGGGACCTGCCCCTATATCCCCAGAAACTTCAACTGCGCGCGGATACTTCGAATGGAAGGCATGCGCAAAGCAGGGTTCACACCTTGATACACCGCGTCGAACAACGCATCGGGTTCGGCGGGCGTGCCCGCATTCAGCGCTTCTTTCACCTGGTTAAGACGGTCGACGCGATGCTTTCGCGTGGCTTCGATAATGGGCAGCGGGTCGTCGATGGGATACCCATGCCCAGGATAGAAACGCCGCACCCTGCCTTCACGAACCAGCCGCTCAAGCGTATCAAGGCTGGCAAAATAACTGGCAAGCACCCCATCGGGATGAAATACCACCGTGGGCCCATGGCGAAACAGCACATCGCCCGTAAACAGGGATTGTTCTGCAGGGAGAAGCAAGCCCACCGAATCTTCCGAATGGCCAGGAAGAGCGATCACCTCAAACTTCGGCGCTCCTTCAAAGGGGTGGAATGCGCCCTTCGGAAGAGCTTGGACATCAGCGCTCCAGCCAGCTTTTTCCTCGCAAGAATGAGGCAAGCCCCCCGAATCCAATTCGCCTGCAGCCCCAGCTTCGACCGCACCTACATCCTCGGCACCCTCCAAGCACGCACGCTTCGAGCCGCCGCACTTCGCGAAGCCGTGCTTCTGCAGCAGCTGCTCGATACGGCTCGTGCGCGGCGCGTACACCGGAGCGCCCGTTGCCGCAACAAGTTCGGGAATTCCCTCGATATGATCGGGGTGGTCGTGCGTGGCAACAATGGCTCCGATGCGTAGCCCTGCCTCACCGCATGTCGCCAGGATGCGCTGAACCTGCTCGCCGGCAGGAGCGGGGTCTATCACCACGCATTCCTTGGCACCCGGCTCGGCCACAATCCACGAATTGGTTCCCACATATGTCATGGGGCTGGGGTTGTTCGCGCGCACGCACCGGACGCGCGCGCTTACATGCCCACCGCACCAGGGCGTTTCATCCTCTACGAAACCCACCGCTCAACTCCTTTTCTCGCAAGCCGGCAAGAAAGCGCCCGCCTTGCCGCGTTGCCTATTTGCGCTTCGGAAAATCGCAATGCAGCATAAACGTGCCGTCTTCCTTTTTGATGGGGTACGACATGAAGCGCGTAAGTCGGCGGCGTGTTTCGACAAATTCTTTCGCGTTTTGAGCCGAAGCGATGCAAGTAAGGTTGTAAACGGTTGGCGCCAGCACCAGCCAATTGCCTGCGTCACCTGCACGCATAGCGTACGCGGGAGTTACCCAGTCGGCAATCTGCGCTTCGCTTGTTTCGCCATCGGCCACCTGGCCTTCTGGCATAAGGGCAGAAAAGAAGAATGTGTCGTATCGCTTCGTTTCAAATTCGGGCGTACAGAAGTTTGAAATAAGGCCCAGCAAGTCGGTGCGCAAAACCAATCCACGCAAGATGAGCATGTCGGCAAAGGCAATCTCGTGGTTTTCCAGAGCAGTGCGATCTTCCTGCCAGGAAGGGTCGCTCAAGTCCTGTACCACCGAATGTCCATCGGGGCCCGCCAGCAAAACGCCGCACTCCTCGAACACCTCGCGCGCAGCAGCAACAACCACGCGTCGCGCCACCTCCTCGGTGCAGCCCATGAGCTCAGCCCATTCGGCAGGAGCAGGCCCGCACCACGGGAGATTGGGGTTCGAGTCGCGATCATCGACCCTGCCACCAGGGAAAACAACGGCATCGGGAACGAACTCCATCGTTTTTACGCGACGAAGCATAAACACTTCCAGTTCCTGGCCGGTTGGGAAATCGGGCGGAAAATGATCGCTTTCGATGCGATATTCCGTCTGGAACGGAGCCGAATCACGCACCAGCATTACCGTTGCCGCATATTTGGGCTGCACCGGCTCAAACCCTGGCTGAAGCGAAGCCTCGATCTTCGAAAGCACGCTTTCCCTCGCCTTGAACTCGACCGAACCACCCTGCAAATCAACTCGCATAGCACCCTCCTTTTCGCCGCTTCCCGTTGCGGCGCGTCGTTTGCTTTCTATGATACGGTGCGCGCTGGTCTTGCGCCAGAATCAGGATGCGAGGCAACCAACATCAACAAGCCTCGCGTGATGCAGAGAACTGGACAACCGGTTCGCCAAATTGGGGCACTGGCCAACCGAGCCAAGCATGCCCGTTCGCCGGAGTCCGCCGCCAATGCACGCCACCTTAGCAGCTACACGACAAAGCTGAACACTTCGCCCCAGTTTCGCCGCAAGACAAAATCGGCAGTGCAGTTGATGTTGTCATACACGATGGACCATTGCGTATTGCTGGTGATGTCTTCTGGGTTTGGCTCCTGCGAAGAACAGCGCAGCGCCTTCCAGGCAACTTCCTTCGTTTGCAGCTGCGCACCATCAAGCACCTCGGCAATGGCGAGCGCGCGTTCTTTGCCATGCCCTAAAGCACCGTTCTTCTGATTCGGCAGAACCTCGTTGGCATAGCACGCGTAATAGTTGGTAATTTCACGCGCATGCGTAACGACCATAGGGCGCGCAGGATTTTGCGGGTCGTACTCAACAACGCGGCTGTCTCCAGAAGCATCGTTGATGAAGAAATGGTAGTCGCGGCCAGCCATGGCAACCATATCGTACGAGCCCAGCAAGTCTACCGCTTCCTGCGTGTTTGCCGCCCTATCAAGCACCAAACGAATGGCCAGTGAGGTATTGATTTTCGGCTTGCCGCTGTTTTGCCTGGTAGGTAGGCTATCAAGGGTAAGCACCGCAATGGATACGCCCTTTTCGTTGATGCCATCAAGACTCGCGAAGGGCCCCAACATCGCCGCAACTTTACTTTTCAGGCTTTCCTCGGGCATGTTAGCGCCCAAATTGTTCAGCGCCGAAAAAGAAATGGACGCATACCCGTCCTTCGGATGCGTGCGAACCAAAAGCGCAGAGGTATCGTCTTTGAAATCGTAGTTGCGACCCATCAAAACGCTGCTTGGGGCTTCGGCGCAAAACGCACTGCAGGCGAACTTCGGCGCCTCGACCTTTACGGGAATCCCAGGGAATACCTGCTTGCACACCGCGTCGATATAGGTTTGGTCGTCTTCAACCCCTGACTTGATAATGGCGTCAAGGTCGTATCGATACGCAACCGTGCTCTCATACAGGTTGTACGCACCGGCAAAACTGGACAACTTCTTCAGCGAGCAAAGCGTCTTAATACGTGAAGCGGCCAACGCCCCAGTCGCAACCGCGGCTACCGCACCGACAGACGCCGCGCACAGCAAACCCACCTTCGCCGTTTTGGAATCACCTGCGAAAACACCCATGCGAGCTCCTATCCCCAAGATCAGCAGATCACTTTTGCCGCCATCACACCAGCAGTTGCATAAGTCGGCCCAACGAACGGCGCGTTCCTCTTCGTTATTGTAGGGCAACCAGCAAACGTCTATCCCGTCACGCTACAGGGAGGGGCAACTGCGCTATTAATGGCACAGAGGTCAATCTGGTTCCGTCGCACCACGAGGGCAACAACTACGCCATTAAGCGATACGGATGGCCCATCTGGTTCTGCCATCCCACTGGAGGGGGTAATTGGTATCCGATACCCGCAAGCCGCCGCGTGGCGACACTGCCGCCCCGCAGGAGGGCAGCAAACCTGCGCCTTTCGGGCTGTTATTCGGCGGACTCTTCCTTGTCGCATTCTTCCTCGCCGAATATTTGCGCTTGAAGCTCAAGATCAAAAGTGTCGGACAGCACATCGAAAAGCTGTTTCACGGCAGCCTTTGCAATGGAACGCAAATCTTGCTGTTTTATGCCCTCGATGATGGTTGTGCGCTCTTCTGCCGGCACATTCAGCGCAGAAAGGCTCATCTGCAGATAGCGCTCGATTTTCACGTCAAGGGGAAAAACGTCGTCGCACGGGCGCAACATGAAGCCAAGCATCAAGCCCGATGTTCCGATGTCCATCTGGTAGAAATCCTCTTCATCGAATGAAGGGTTGTACTGTTGGAAGAATTTCTGAAGATGCTTTGCGGTATTGCGGCGAATGTACTCCAGGGAACGTTCGCCGGCATATGCCTGCAAATACAAATCGCGAATGATTTCACTTAATTCGGCAATGGTGAGCTGAACGGACGTCTCGAGCGCATACGCAAAAGCCGGGCTGGCATTAGATCCCAACAACGCGACTGCTGAATCAGCTGCCGAAAACTGCTCCGCAAACATGAGCTTCATCAGCTCATACATCACTCCGTCTTTGTTTCCGAAGACATTCTGGAACGAGCTCGAGGACACATCGGCTTCTTTCAGGATGGCCGCCATGGTGGTGCCGTGGTATCCCCGCTCCAGGAACAGGCGAACGCTCGTCGAAAGCACGCGATTACGAACTGCTTCGCTATCGTACCTCCGGGCCATAGAATGTCCTCTTCTCTACTCCAAAACGACTAAGTTTGTCTATTTCAGCGCCGAAAAGCACTTTTGTCAAATAGTCTTTGAGAATATGTACTGTTTGCCAAAAATAATCTAATTAACAGGGGTTATTGCATTTATCAATCATGTCTGAACAAATTCATCTTACCTTGCGGGAGGTTCAGCTCAAAACATGGAATTCTTCACTCCCCGCCACGCAAGGCCAACGCAAAAGCCCCGCCTCTCACTTTGCGGAAAAGCAAACCTGAAAGCTCAATGAGACTCAAGACCAGCCCAAAACTTCAATGCCCCGTACAAGATTTCTGAATTAAAGATCACCCCTGCGGCCAGCTTCGTTGCCGCCATTGGGGCTGGCACTCCACTCTCCTCGGGCGAGCCAGATCCACAGCCTGCCTTCTCCCGCCGCCTCAAGACCTAGGGGCTGCCGCTCCGTCCAATCCGCAGCAAACCCCTCTGCACACGGGCTGCCCCGCCCAACCCAATCCGGCAAGGCACGGGGGCCGTTTCGTCCGATCAGTGGCCCTAGACGTTGCTGCCCGCGCTGCCGCCGAAAATACGCATATCTGCGTGATTTGCCCCGTTGCGGTGATCCGCCCATTGCGATATCCACCCGTTGAGGCAATCCCCCCATCACGAAATCTACCTGTTGGGACAATCCACCCATCGTGAAAACAAAAAACTCGGCATCTCTGCAACTTTTTTGCGATTGCGAACTCTTCCCTGTCCCCGCAAAGCGAAAAAGGGGCCTTCACACGGCAAATTACCTGCGTTTTTGCGCCTCAATTCGCGATTGGGGAGCTCGCAACAATTGCCAATCGCAAAAAAGTTGCAATTCGGACCGATTTTTTGTTTCCAGACTCTTGGAATAGCTTTGACACAGTGATTTGGTCAGGGCGAGCCTTTGCAGCACCTCAATCTGCGCTACAACGCGGACCCAGCATAGCATCGTGAGCAGCTTCGCAGTGGCTCCCGTGGGCGCCGCCATGCCCCCCCCAACAAAAAAGCGGCACCCAATTGGGTGCCGCTCCGCTAGCGATCTTTCGTTCGGTGCCGTTCCTGTAGCAGCACCTTCGGAAGAAAACTTACATGTTGGAGAAGGCGAAGTTCTCGGGATGAGCCTTAACCTCGTCGCGCAGTTTCGGATTCATCTTGCGAACGCCACGACGGTTGTCCTCAGTCTGAGAAGCCAGAACCTGGTTGCGGTTCTCCATCTTGATCTGAGACTCGAAAGAGTTGTCAAGAGAAACCTGCAGGGATTCCTTGGTAAGGCGAAGACCCAGAGGAGCAGAGTTCTTAACCATGGCCTCTGCCATCTTTACAGCCTCTTCTACAACATCTTCGTCAGCAACAACCTTGTTGGCGAAGCCCCATTCCTTCAGCTCTTCTGCGCCGATGCGGCGAGCAGTCATCAGAGCCTCAGCAGCGCGAGCGTAGCCCACGATGCGGGGAAGGTAGTAAGAACCGGACATGTCGGTACCGGTAAGGCCGATGTTCAGGTAGCCTGCCTGCATCTTGAAGGATTCGCCGCAAACGCGCAGGTCGCAAGCGCAAGCCAGGGAAAGACCGCCGCCTACTGCATGGCCCTTGAGAGCACCGATGATGGGCTGCATAGCGTTGCGCATGTTAACGGCCTGGTCGGAGCAGATGGTCTGCATGATGCAGTGATCGCGCTGAGCGCGGCCCATGTCTGCGGGGGGCTCGAAGTTGAGCTCGTTGAGGTTGAAGCCTGCGCAGAAGGATTTGCCCTCGCCGGTGAGAACGATTACGCGGCATTCGGGGTCCATACGGACCTTCTTCAGATAGTCGTTGAAGTCGGCCATCTGCTGGTAAGACATTGCATTCAAGTTAGCAGCATCGTCGAAGGAAACAACGTGGATCGGGCCACGGACGTCAACCTTGAGGCGCTCATACTCATACTTGAATTCGGGCAACTTGTATGCCTCCTGATATACGCTCATGCGCACTTCCCCTTCCATATTGGAAATCTCGTATAAGATAGATAAATCGTAGTTTTTTAAAGCGTCCCTTGTCAAGGACAGCAAGGGGCTTTCAGCTTCGTATTTACTGGCTCATACTGCCGAAAGAAGGGGGAACAATGGCAGAATTTAGCCCGACCCGAACCCATGCAACCTGGAAGCCGCGCGTCAGCTCAGCGCACCTTCCCTATTACCGCTGCAGCGAATGCGGCGCCATTCTTGCCGGCATCGACGGCAACGTCGAAATCACGTGCACCAACGACGGTGAGCGTTCGCTTCTGTTCGAACCGCCGTACGGCCATGTCGATTTCAAGCCGAACTGCTGCGGCAAACCTATGGAGCGTATCGAACTCGTAGACGCCGCCGACGTCGAAGACCGCTTCAAGCTGACCTATCAGATTCTTGGCGGCATGAACAACAACTGCATCAACGTGAACTGGCGTTCCATCGACTCCACATGCAAGCCCCGCTGGTTCGGCCTCAAAACGTTCACTGGCATGCAGCACAAGTACGTCACACCCAAGAAGTGGCCGCCCGTGGTGTTCGCTCTGGCAGATGAAGACGCGTTTGCCTACTGCGACAAGAACCCCTGCGTGCAGTGCACCTTCCGCTGCAAGCGCGAGTTCGAGATCTACGCCTATGTAGAAAACATCGGCATGGTGGTTAAGCATCTTGACGAATGGGTAGCGCCTGGTAGCGCCAGCACCGACGACTTCGATTCGCCAACCGAGATCATGGAAAAGGCTCGCAAGGCCAAGGCCGAAAAAGGCGAATAGCCTCATGCACCGACGCTCTTGCTCTAGCGAGAGGAACGTGCCCGAAACTAATCTGGAACACCTGGGGCCGGCCATACGGTAGCGGCGCCACGCGAGCACGCTGGCACGCCCGGAGCCAACTGCGCGATAGTTGCGCCTTGCCGACGGCCACGCAAGCACCCCAACACACCCGGAGCCAACCGCCACCCAGCAAGCCAGCATCGACGGCACCGACAAGCGCTCCGACACGCCTGGAGCCAACATGCTTCACCGACATTGTCTGGCAAGCAGCCAAGAGCACGCCCGGAACCTGCATACCAGAGTCCGGGGCGTGCTTAAGCCGACAAAGCAGCCTAGAACGCAAGGCGTCTGCAACAGATAAGTGCCCTGCGTCGTTGCGAACAGCGTCCCATTTCCTGTGTCCAGGAAATGGGACGCTGTTTTATAGCAAGAAACGCTATGTTCGATACGGGGCCGCTTTCGTGTTTGAGAAGGTTCTAATCAGGACGCCGAACGAAGGCTCTTGACGTGAGTCCCCGAGCAGGACACCAGATGGGGCATGGGGAGAAACGGGCATTCTTGCACGCACAGACAGCCAAGGATCATGGCAAGATATCGCTCAAATGTATTCTCAGAAGGGCTCGGACGGCAAAAGGGCCTCTTTCGGGCAAGATATTCGCGAAATGTATTCCCCAACACTGTTTTTCACTGCTTTTCGCCGCTTAAAACATACATAAGGAGCCTATGTTGCCAACAACATGCTGTTAGAGCATGCATTTCGGCGACATATTGCCATGAAGAGGCCTTTTTGCCGTCCGGGCCTCCTCTGGGAATACACGATAACCGTTTCTTGCCACTGTTTAATGCCCAGCCCTTTCATGCAGGACATTCAGGGGGGGCGCCCGGCGAGTGGCCAACGTCGAATAAGGGAAAGCGCCTGGCGAGGGGGTCAACGTCGGATGAGGGAGGGCGCCTGGCGAGGAGCCCGCGCTGACCGCGAAGGTGCTCCCGACTGGCGGCTCGCCAGGCGGGAACAGGGGCGATTCGGATTGGCGGCTCACCAGGCGGGAACAGGGGCAAGCCCGATTGGCGAACCACGCTATTTAATTGGCGGCATCCTCCGTTCGGCTAGTGCGCTAGCATTTCTGCTTCGAAGCCCTTTTCGATCACAGCTCCGACAAGCACTTCATCGGGCACGGAATCGCTAAGATGCACCGTGGCCTGCTTGCCCTCGAGATCGACCACCGCACTTTCAACGCCAGGCACCGCTTCCAACGCTCCGCGCACGCGACCTGCGCATTTGTGGCACTTCATGCCCTCCACGCGCAAGCGCTTTTCAGGGAATTGCAAAGCGGCTGAGCGCGAATTTACAGCGAAAGCGTTCGGGGCGGTCGGCATTCCGTCGCTAGAAGGAACATCGTTCGCCGTTTCGTTAGCCGATGGTAGACTGTTCGCTTCTTTGCTGGTCACAGCGCCAGCAGCGGCGCCAACGCCAGCGACTTCGTTGGCCGATGTTGGGCCGCTCGCTGCTTTGCCCACCGCACCCATCGACGTTGTGGATACGCGCTGCGGCTTCCACCCGCGCAAACGCAAAGCATTGGTGACCACGCATACCGAGCTTACGCTCATGGCCGCCGCCGCGATCATCGGGTTCAGACTGAAACCCGCCCACGCAAACGCGCCTGCCGCCACAGGAATGCAGATGGCGTTGTAAAACAGCGCCCAGAACAGGTTCTGCTTGATGTTGCGCATAGTGGCACGCGAAAGATCCAGGGCAGCGGGCACATCAGCCAAATCGCTGTGCATCAGCACGATATCGGCACTTGAAAGCGCAATATCGGTGCCGGCGCCAATGGCAATGCCCACATCCGCACGAGCCAATGCCGGAGCATCGTTGATGCCGTCACCCACCATAGCAACCGGAGCCTTCGCGGAAAGCTGGCGAACAATGCGCTCCTTTTCGGCGGGCAGCACGCCGGCAATGACTTCATCGGTGCCCACCTGACGCTGCGCAGCAAGAGCGGTTCGCTCAGCATCGCCCGTGAGCATCACCGTGCGAATGCCCATCGCCCGCAACTGCGCAATGGCGGCAGCGCTGGTTGTCTTCGGTACATCCGCCACGGCAATAATGCCTACCAACTTGCCATCGCAAGCGAAATAGGTAACGGTCTTGCCTTCGTCGGCGAGCCCTTCAGCCTGCGAAGCATCCACCGCGATGCCACACTCGGCCATCATGCGCGCATTGCCCGCATAGCACGCCGCGCCCGAAACACAGGCGGAAACACCCTGACCAGGAACCTGCTTGAATCCGGAAACCAGCTCGGCAGACTCTTTTACCGCATCAGCACCGATGCCACCCGCTGCGTACAGCACCATCGCGCGAGCCAGCGGATGCTCGGAAGGCTTTTCCAATGCATAGGCAAGCCGCAGCAGCTCTTCGGCCCGTACGCCCTCCACTGGTAGAACATCAGTTACCTGCGGAGCGCCCTTGGTGATGGTGCCCGTTTTATCCAGCACCACCGTCTTCACGCCGCGCGCCGTTTCCAGCGCCTCGGCAGATTTCACCAGAATCCCGTTCGCGGCACCGCGTCCCGTGCCCACCATAATGGCAGTAGGCGTTGCCAATCCCAGCGCGCAGGGGCATGAAATTACCAGTACGGAAATCGCGTACGTAAGCGCCACGGAAAGCTCCGCCCCCACGGCGAGCCACACGGCAAACACCACCACCGCGATAGCGATAACCACCGGCACGAACACGCCGCTGATTTTGTCGGCCATCTTTTCGATGGGCGCTTTGGAACTGGTGGCTTCGTCGACCAGACGAATAATGCCCGCCAGCACGGTTTCTTCGCCCACGCGTTCGGCACGCATCGTGAACCAGCCTGCCGTGTTCACGGTGGCGCCCGTCACCGCGCTGCCAGCGTGCACGCTCTTCGGCAGAGGCTCGCCCGTAATAACGGATTCGTCGACCGAGCCTTCACCTTCCAGCACCACGCCGTCGACCGGCACCGATTCGCCCGTACGTACCATGAGCACGTCTCCGACACGCACGCTTGCGGCAGGAACCTGCACTTCAACGTCGTCTTCCACGCGCGTTGCCATTTTGGGCGAAAGATCCATAAGCTTCGAAAGCGAGCTGGTGGTTTTGCCCTTCGCACGCGCTTCCAGATACTTGCCCAACGTGACGAGCGTCAGGATCATGGCCGCCGATTCGAAGTAAAGGTTCATGGCGAAATGATGAGCGGCCGCCATGTCGGAATGACCCATGAAAAATGCCATGTTGAACAGCGCATATGCGCCGTAGACCGTAGCGGCGCCCGAGCCTAGTGCAATGAGCGAATCCATGTTGGGGGCGCGATTCGCCAAGGCGCGAAAGCCCACACGGAAGAACTTGAAGTTGATGAAAATGACGGGCACCAGCAGCACAAACAGGGTAAGCCCATACACCATCATGTTTTCCATGCCAGTGAGCACACCGGGCAACGGCCAGCCGAACATGTCGCCCATAGAGATGTAGAACAGCGGCACCGTAAACACGAGCGAGGCAATCAGGCGGTGCAGCATGCTCTTCTGCTCGGCTTCGGCGGTGGCGTTCGGATTGCTCGCAGCGACGCCTGAGCCTGTAGCAGCAGCGCCTGGCCCAGCGGGTGCGCCCGCCTGGCCTTTGGGGCTGGCGCCGTAGCCCGCCTTCTTCACGGCTGCCTCAATGGCGGCTGTAACTTCGGCGGCATTGGCGTCGGCGGCAAGCTGCACTTCCATTGAATTCTTCAGCAGATTCACGGCAACACTCGCCACGCCGGGGACCGCACTGGTAGCTTTCTCGACGCGCGCCGAGCAGGCAGCGCATGTCATTCCTTGAACGTTGAAAGATATCTTCATGGTGTATCTCCTCTTGGAATTTGCGATTGGGGGGGTGAACTGCCGGCCGAACGAACCGCCAACCAAACCGGCGGCAATCGGGATCCTCGCGGACGGCAACTACGGCGGTAGTCTCGGCGGCAGTCGATATCTGCACGAACGGGACAGTTGCAGCGGCAGTCGGCAGCAGTCAGCAGCAGTCGGAATCCGGACGAAAGCCAACTTGACAGGCTGCGGTCGAGCACCAGCCGAACAAACCCGCCCTTAGCGGGCGAAACGCTTGACGAGTTGCATGGCCTCATCAATTACTTCGGTATCGCCTTCGCGTACGCGTTCGGTTACGCACGTTTCCAGATGGTCGCGCAGCAGCATTTCCGACACGGTATGCACGGCGCTTTCCGCAGCAGAAAGCTGAATGAGCACATCGCCGCAATAACGGTTGTCTTCGATCATGCTTTTCACACCATTCAGCTGACCGATGGCGCGATTCAGGCGCTTTTGCAATTCGCTTTGGAATTCGGCGCTGCGCTCCGTTGCCTTATGACGGCACTCGCATGTACGCTTTGGAGCTTCCGCTTTTTCCGAGCAACATGCTTTGGACAATTCTTCGCTCATGGTGACCCTTTTCACTGATGGGAACGAGAGGGCCTCTTCTCCCCCTTCTTTGTTTTACGCTGCAACTATATACCCCCAGGGGGTATTGTCAACAGGAAAAGTATCAACGGGTTAACTTTTTCTTTGAACGCGCTACTGGAGGTTGCTAGCACGCGGGCCTCACTCGGCGGGGCCGCTTGACCGGCGCCTCCTTGCCGCCGCCCCACCCTGAACCCTCCCCGCGAATGCCGGCTCTCGAGATTCGGCGAGTCTATCGGCGTCAGAGACCCGTAAGCGGCGCTTCGCTGATGCTGGCTTTTCCGTCAGCGCTCGACACCCCACAACACCACACACTCCTTTGGCAGCGTCACCCCGCCCGACAAGAAGCCGCCCGCGCCCCGTTCCGCCGCCCATAAGGGCGGCGCCGTGGTTGCGATCGCTCGCGCTGTTCGGCGGCGGATGGCAAGATCTGCGCACTATGCATGATTCGAGGGGCCCGTGCGGCGAAAAGGGGCCCTTCCTGGCAAGATCTTCGCGCGGTGCATCCTCCAACGGCGATTTGCGGGGCATTTCGGATGCATGGCGCGCATATCTTGCCAAAGCCAGCTCGTTTCGGATGCATGGCGCGCGAATCTTGCCATGAACTGGCGATTTTCCCGCCCGAGGCCGCTTTCGGGATGCATGGAGCGCAAAACTTGCCACGGATTGCCGCCCGGGAACGCACCGCGGCGAAATCTTGCCACGGCAAAGCGCCCGGGAGTGCATCGCGCGAGAACCTTGTCACCGTCGGACGCCGGGGGAACGCATTTCGCGGGCATTTTGCCATCGGCGAGCGCCCGGGAACGCATCAGGGCACAATCTTGCCATCGCCAGGTGCCCGGAAACAAACCAATGAAGAACTTGCATAACCGGCATCTAACAATTGTGTATAAAAGCCTCACCCGCAACCAAGCCGAGTACAATAAGGAGATTGGATTTTAGGGAGTTTTAGAATACATATGACCAATTCAAACGAACCACCGCGCCGACCAGCGCGTCGCCAACCAACCCGCCGTTCCACCACGCCCCGCACTTCCGTGCCCAGCGCACGTGACGAGCTTGAGCGCGAACGCGAGTTATACAGCCAGCACGACCCCACGGCTTCGTTCATGCACGAACGCGTGCAGAACAAACCAGCAGGTCAGGAACGCGGCGCATCGCCTGCATTCCCTGCGTATGCAGGTGCCGGCAACGATCATATTGCCCATTCGCGCGTTGCCACGAACCAGCCTGCCCAAACAAACCAGGGGCACACGGCCAATAGCAACATGTCCAACGTGTCGGCCTGGGATCAGCACGCTTCCGCAAGCGCAAGCCAGCGCATGCCGCGGGTCGAGGGCCAGCGCCCCAACATGCAGGGCAGTCAGCGGATGCCGCGCGTTGCAATACCGCAAGATGCTAACCAGCACGTAGGCGCAGGCGACCCTTCCGCAAGCCAGCGCATGCCGCGCATGCAGCAAAACGGCAACGAGCAGGCGCGCCCATCCCGCCGCGCTGCCAACAGCCAGCGCGGTCAGCGCCCCAACGCCCAGGCAAGCCAGCGCATGCCGCGCGTTGAAGGTCAGCGCCCCTCCACGGCTCAACGCCAGCAGCGCCCCGTTCGTCGCGGTGCCGCAGCTTCGCAACCCAGCCAGAGCATGCGCGTTCAGGCAGCACAGCCGCAGCAAGGCCAGCCTTCGCAGCAGATACCCGTAGTGCAAAACATGCGCGGCAACGACCCGTCTGCCTATTCGCGTGCTAAATACCAGCGCACCAAAGAAGGCGCCCAAAAGGCTTCGCCCACCAACGCATCCACATACCAGGCAGCTCGCTACCTGGGCAACAACAACTATGCGCCCAAGCAGAAGGCCGACTTCTTTACGCGCGGCAGCCTTATCGCCGTTGCCGTTGTTGTGGTGCTTGCCATCGTTGGCATATTCGCCTTCAACAACTGGATGGGGTCGAAGCCGGTTGAGGTCACGCTAAACGGCGACCAGGTAACCATTTCGGGCGCCGAGCGCAGCGTTGGCGGCCTTTTGGACAACAACGTGGTTTCGGTAACGCCTGGCAACTACGTAGCCGTCGATGGCAGCACCATCCGTCAAGGTGAAGGCACCCGCTGCACCGCAAAGGTGAACGGAAACGACACCGACGATATGGGCATGCACTTGAACGGCGGCGACAAGATCGAGATCTCCAATGGCACCGACATCACCGAGCCCTACACCGACAGCGAACCCCAAACCCTTCCGCACAAAACGGAACTGAAGGGCGTTGGCGCAGTTCACCTGTACAGCAACAATGCCCAGGACGGCGAACAGGTAACGCGCACAGGCAAGGAATCGGGCATCACCGCCACGGTTACCACCAAAGAACCGGTCGACAACATCGTTCAGTACTACAACGTGAACAGCAACGGCGACAAGGTTATTGCGCTCACGTTCGACGACGGCCCATGGGATAAGCAAACCGACGAGATCCTGGACATCCTTGAACAGAACGACGCCAAGGCCACCTTCTTTACCGTTGGCCAATGCATTAGCGGGCACGAAAAGGAATTGCAGCGCGCCGCAAGCATGGGCTGCGAAATTGGCACTCACACGTGGGACCACGCAGAGGGCAGTGGCGAAGGCGTAAGCCTTATCAAGATGTCGACTGACGAACGCAAGCAGGAAGTGCAGAAGGGCTTGGAGGCCATCAAGAACGCCACCGGCCAGGAAGCAAGCACTATTTTCCGTTGCCCGGGCGGCAACTTCGACACTTCTGTTGCCACCGACCTTGAAGGCATTGTTACGGCAGAAATTGGCTGGAACGTTGATACCACCGACTGGAAGAAGCCCGGCGCCGACGTTATTGCCCAGCGCATCCAGAGCGCCGGCCCCGGCAACATCATCCTGATGCACGATGGCGGCGGCGACCGCAGCCAGACCATCGAAGGCCTTCGCCAGGCGCTCCCTAAGTTGAAGGAACAAGGCTACAGCTTCATCACCGTACAGGAACTGCTGGAAAAGTACCCCTATCAAGAGGGCCAAACGAATTAGAGAAAATCAGCATAAAAATGTACCACCGCGAGCGAGCCGTGGTACAGATACATAGCATGGGGAACAATCGAGATGAAAGATTGTTCCCCATTTTTTTATATTTTCGATAAGTAGATTTACTTTTCGATTGCATAAACGCTGTACGTAATTTTTACGGTCATGTCAGACTCAGCGATGATTGCGTCGAAGATGAGCTGTGTTTTATAGCTCGATACCTGCTCCACACGGGGTGATAAGTGGTATGTCGCTTCAATGGCAGCAGTATCAGATTCCACCATGCAGTCCATGGCTGTGTATGCTGACGTTTCGGTAGGGAACGAATGTGCCGTGTAGCCGGATTCGTTGCTGGATTCACGGATTAAGATATACGTAGGTTCTGTCATAACAGATACGTCCTTTCTGAAATGTGAAATACGGTTTTACGCAGACCTGCACTCGGACGAGGTGCCGTATTAAACCGCTCTCCCTGTTCCTCGGGCACGGGAAGCAAGGAGAGCGGTTCCTCTTCGCCTATGGTATAGCAGCTGACGCCGAACCTCGTACGCACGCTTCATTGCAAACGCGGCTCAGCTCGCAAAGTGGGAATCGAGCACCTACCCTTACTTTCCTGCCTGGTTGGTGCTAGTTCGGACTTCTACCGATTTCGCGATATAGGCTGGGCGGCGCTTGGTTTCGATGTAGACGCGTGCGATGTATTCGCCGATCACACCCAGCGTTACCAAAATGAGCCCGCCCATCAAAAGGAGCACGCACAGAAGCGTAGGATAGCCCGATGGCATGGCGGGGTTGATAAATTGCTCGACAACGACTTCGACCAGCAGAACCAACCCGACAAGCGTGGCAACGAGACCCGCCACCGCGGCAATTTTCAGCGGAAACGTGGTAAACGAAAGCACTCCGCCGATGCCGTAGCGCATTAGTTTCCGGAACGACCACTTGGTTTCGCCCTCAACGCGATTTGCCGGCGTGTAGGGAAACGGCAATGTCTCGAAACCTACCCAGGCAAACATGCCTTTCGAAAAGCGGAAGCTTTCCGGCATAGAAAGAAGCGCATCGGCCACCCTGCGGTGGAACACGCGAAAATCGGAGGCATCGGGCATGACATTGAGCCGAGAAGTTGCATCGAACGTTTTGTAGAACGCGTGCTTGAAGAAGCTCAGCACCGCGCCTTCGTTTCGATGCTCTTGGAATGCGGCTACGCAATCGGCGCTAGGGTTGGCCTGCAGCATGCGGTACATTTCAAGCAACGTTGCAGGAGGCTGTTGCAAGTCTGCGTCCATCAGGCCAACCGCATCCCCTTCGGCATGTTGAAGGCCTGCGAGCAGGGCGCTTTCCTTGCCGAAGTTGCGGGAAAAATCGACCACGACGATACGTTCAGCCGATGCAGGAGTGGGCAGCTCATGCAGCAGGTGCGACGTACCGTCGGAGCTGCCGTCGTTCACCAAAACTAGCTCGTACGACACTCCCGAGGTGGCAAAAGCATCATCCACCGCGCTGAACAGCAGCGGCAGCGATCCTTCTTCGTTGTAGCATGGCACGACAATGGAAAGATCCACCGCAAGCCCCCTTTTCGCTTGATTACCGCGTCCGATTGTACGCCTAGCAGCAAAGCAAACCTAGCGTGTTGCCGAAATGCAACATCTTGGGAAAATAGGGGCAGGGCCCAGATTCCAACTTTGCGAGCCGAGCCGCGTTTGCGATGAAGCGCATACGCGAGGTTCAGCGCCAGCCACTATGCCACAAGCGAAAAAGCGAGATCTGCCCTATTTTCTCACCTGCCGGATTTTAGTTTCACAAACACGTTGTGCAGAGCGCCGTTCTTGGCAGCATGAATAGCACCGCCTAGCGCCAGGCACTTCGCCGCATTACGCTGTTGCAGGGGCTTCAAACACAGGCGCAACGCCTGGCTGTCAGCTTGCGCGCAGGGCACCAACTCGTTGAATAACTCATCGGCAAACACACCTTGCAGCCATTCCTTCTGCGCAGAACCGCTCATGCCGCTTTCCTTCTGCTTGTTACGCTCCAACGCCGAAAGAATGTAGCGAGCATACAGCGCACCAAGCGTGGCCTTGGCGCCGACATCAAGCAAGCCCCATGAATCCAGCTGGTTGCGCAACATTTCAATGCGCGCGCGATGCACCTCGTAGTAACGCGGTACAAACTTGCTGGTTAGGTTGCCCGTCTCGCGCTTGGCGTAGCGATATAGCGGTGCGCCAATCACGTTCAGGCCAGGCAAATCTTGGAACACGCGGATGTTGAATTCAATATCTTCGATAAGCGGCAAACCTTCGGTAAAGGTAAAGCCGCCCTGTTGCAGGTAGCTGCGCTCGTACACCTTGTTCCAGGCGTAGCCGTAATGCGTGCCCTTTTCGAACTCCAACACGTGCTTACGCAGCTTGGTTTTTCCCAAATGCGCCGATTCCTGACTGAAAGTGAATTCCTGCACGCGTTCCACCTTGCCACCAGCGTCGTAGAATTCTTCCACATGACCCACCATAACCACTGGCGCTTCGTGCTGCTGAAGCGAGTTGTACACACTCTGCAGAAAGGTGAAATCGTAGCGATCGTCGGGGTCGGGGAACCACACATAGTGCCCCCGGGCTGCGGCAAGGCCCGTATTGCGCGCCGCCGAAAGCCCTCGGTTCACCTCGTGCGAAACAACGCGAATGCGCGCATCGGCGGCGGCGAACTGCTGCCCGATGGCCAAGCTGCCATCGGGCGAGCAATCGTCCACAACAATGGCTTCCCAATCGGTGAACAGCTGGTCTTGCAAATCGCCCAAGGCGGCGGCAAGGTAGGGCTCGGAGCTATACGTGGGCAGAACAATCGAAAAGAACGGAGCGCTGGAGGGTTGGGCTGGGACGTCTGCGGTGCTCACCAAGCCCGAAGCTTCCGCAGCGCCCATACCGCTACGGGCAGCATCGGCATAGGCAGCTGCATCGCCGCACCCATGCGCAGCGGCAGCGTCCGCAGTATCGACGCTCACGGCGCCATTACGCCCCCGCGAGGCGGACGTACCGTTCGCTTCGCCCTTGCCGTGATGTCGTTTTCCCATATGCCCAGCGCCCCTCATGAACTCTAAACGCTTCGGCGTCAGCGCGCGCCGCTATTCCGAATACTTGCTTATGTCAGATATCTTAACAACAACAACGCCGTCGATGGTTGCCACCGAATCATTGGCTGGATACAGCGACATGTTCGCGAATTCACTGGAGCGAATAACCTTGGCGCATTCGTCGAACGAGCAGTAGTTGAAGCTCTGCCCCGCAAACTGCTTCATTATCACGTCCCAAGAACGCATGTTGTTCTGGTAGTGGTTGTCCCAAACCATGCCCCACTTCGCATAGCTGCTTGCGTGAACGTAGGAATCGCTGGTGTTCGGAAAGTTGCCCGCTTCGGGCTTGCCGGCGATCAACACCTTCGCACCCGCCTGCACATCGGGGTTCGCATCAAGCACGCCGGCAATTCGGGTGGCCAAAGAAGCAGTTTGGTTCTGGCATGCCTGCATAACCTCGGCATCCGCATTCGACTGCAGCGCGTACGACCACGCCCCTACGGCAATAAGGCAACAGCAGCCGACGGACATTGCCTTCGCGGGCATGCGCAGGCGCACATTGCCTCGGTCGGGCGAATCGAGCAAAAGCTGCACCAACAGGGGCAGAAGCAGAAAAGAAGCCATAAAACCGCCCAGCATAAGCAGGGTTGGATACCCGTAGCTAGGAACGATAACCAGGATAACGTTGGCGGCAAAGGGGATAAGCACAACGCAAAGCAGCGCCATAGCGCTCGCCCCCCAAACGCTTCACGCCGCTGATCGCAGCAAGACGGACAAACGCAACCGCCGCAATAATCATGCCAACAGCCGCCACGTACACCCAGCCAAAATGGTTCCCGGAAATGCCGTGGCTGAACAAGCCGTCAGAAAAGGCAACGTAAGCACTGGGGACAGACGACGTCAAAGAGCCCAGAATACTGCCAACGCCAACCGAGGAGGCTCCGCCATAAGCGGAAAGGCCAATGCCCAGCACAAACAGCGAAATCTCGGTAAGCGCGTAGTACAGTACGGCACCAGCCGCGCACACCGCAATGGCAACACCGAAGAACACCGCAAGCTGCTTGGCGCTGAGCGAATCGGCGCTGCAGCCTTCTTCACGGTAGGGGTTCTGAGCTTCGCCACGAGCATCGCATGCCGGCGACGTCAGCGATTCAGAGCCGCCGCCCATAAGCGAGCGAATCATTACCAACAGCACCGCAACGCAAAACACGCCCAGGCTCGCTTGATAGCAACCGAGCGAAAACGCCAACAACGCAACCGCCCCAACAAGGGTAACCGGCTTGCCAACAGCCCCAACGCGCCCGATCAGGCATGCGGCCAGCACCGCACACAAAAAAGAGAGCGCGTACGAATTCGAGCAGTAGTAGTACGTGATGCAGCAGGAAACGAAGGGCGAAGCGATGAACAGAATCGAGGAAGCATACTGCAAGCAAGCGTTCCTGATGCCAAGCTTGTCTATCAGCGCAACAATGCCCAGCGTAAACAGGGCAATGGTGATTGCGGAGGTAAGAATAGGCGAGCACAGCCCAAACTTAGCGCAGGCAGCAAACAGCAAGCCCCAACGCCCCAAGCTAATATCCCAAGCATGCGGAATAAAGCTTCCGTATCCATTGGGGTTGCTCAAAGAAACAACCGCATCGGGGTTCGAAAGGCCGTTCAGGTACATCTGCGCATGGCATATCATGCCCACCGCAAAGCACACCACCAGCAATTTTGCGTTGCGAGTAAACCAGAGCTTCACCTTGGAAAACCCCGTTTTCTCTGCCGTTGATTCACTTTCTAACCCCAAGATAACCTCCCGATGCTTTCAGCGAGAACCTGGTACCTGTCCCTTTTCCCACCACGGAAAGTCTACTCCCCCTCAAGGTTATTCGCCTCGAGTTTCAGATCCTGTTACCAACAAAGCGTTTAACAGCAACATGGGAAACAGCATTCGTCAAACAAGCCACCGGCACATGGGGCCCATTAGCCCCAGCCCATTTTTATCTCTTTTTGCCAGAGACGCACCGGCGGAACAGGCAACCCGAGCCATAACCTTTATCATAGAAATGTTGAACAAAAACGCACGCTGCGCAGCAATAGCGAAAGGATCCGCCGTGCCCGCAATTAGCTTGCTTATACCCATTTACAACGTGGAGAAATACCTGCGCGAATGCCTAGATTCCGTGCTGGCCCAAAGCTTCACGGATTTCGAGGCAATCTGCATTAACGACGGCAGCACCGACAGCTCCCGCGCCATTGTGCAGGAATACCTTGATGCAGACGGCCGCTTTCGCGTGATTGACAAGTCCAATTCCGGCTATGGAGCATCCATGAACCAAGGACTTGATGCGGCAACGGGCAAATACGTAGCCATCTTGGAATCGGACGATGCGTTCACGCCCGACGCGTTGGAGGTGCTGTACAACCTGGCAACCACGCACAACGCACAGGCGGTAAAGGCTGACTTCTGGTTCTACTGGAGCCAGAACGAAAAGCTGGATCCCTGCCATGTAATTAGCGAAGGGCTCTGCGGCAAGCTAGTTAATCCCCAGAAAGAATTTGAGCCTTTCTATGCAAAACCCTCTATTTGGTCGGGCATGTACAACCGCGCCTTCCTGCAGGAAAACGATATTCGCTTCCTAGAGACGCCGGGGGCATCGTACCAGGATGCTGGCTTTGCCTTTAAGGCATGGGCAGCGGCAGAGCGCGCTGCATTCAGCGCCACGCAAATTTTGAAATACCGTCAGGACAACGAAGCTTCATCGGTTAATTCCCCCGGCAAGGTGTATTGCGTATGCGACGAGTACGCCGAAATGCAGCGATGGCTTGATGAGCGCCCCGCAAAGAAGCAGCATCTACAAGGCGTGCTGGAGCGCATGAAATTCAACAGCTACCTGTGGAACTACGATCGCCTTTCCACTGAGTTGCGTGCCGAGTTCTTGAAGCGCGCCGCGCAGGAACTGAAGGCAGATTTGGATGCGGGCCGCATTGACCTGACGCTGTTTGAGCCTTGGGCCGAAGCCGATCTTCGCGCGCTCATCAAAGATCCCGAAACATTTGCAAAGTGCCGCACCGAATACGCAGCGCCCGGCAAGCTGAACACCTTCAAGCACTACTACCGCATTGGCGGCCTGCCGCTTATTGCGAAGCTGTTGAAGAACAAGGTGGCGAAGTAGCAATGGCTGTCGAAGAACCAACAGTCATCCGCACTGAAGGAGCCCCCGAGCACCCCGTTCTTTCCATAATCGTGCCTGTATATAACGTGGAAGACTATCTGGATGCCTGCCTTGATTCGCTGCAGACACAGACCTTCGGCGATATCGAAATGGTTTGTGTAAACGATGGCAGCCCCGATGACTCACGCGAAATCCTGGCAAAGCGCCAGAAGGAAGACGCACGCATCGTTATCGTCGACAAGCCAAACGGCGGCCTTTCCTCTGCGCGCAACGCGGGAATTAATGCGGCATGCGGAACCCACATTGGCTTTCTTGACGCGGACGACCGCTTCACGCCCAATGCCTGCCAACGCATTGCCGAAGCATTTGCCGAAACCGATGCCGACGTGGTGACCTTTGGCGGTTATTGCAACCCCGCAGAAGCCGCAACCCCCTGGATTACGCTGAAGCTTAGCCCAAGAGATGTAGTGTATGACGGCTTCCAACCTGCCTTGATGTTCGAAGAGCAGAGCACCCCCTACATTCGCACCGCTTGCCGCAAAGCGTTCCTAGACGAATGCGGTATTCGCTTCGAAGAGGCACTGCCCTTCGGCGAAGACCAGGTTTTTTTCTTCGACATCTACCCCAATTCAAGGAAAACTGCGTTGATAAGCGACAAGCTGTATGAGTATCGCATCGAACGCGAAGGGTCGCTTACGTCGAAAACCAATGACGATTTGGAGGCCAAAAGCCGCAAGCACTTACCCATGACCCAGCGCATTTTCGGTGCCTGGAAAAAGCGCTTTGGGCTGGATGAATACAGCACCGAGATTGTAAGCTGGTCCATCGAGTTCGTGCTATATGGACTGTTCTGTTTGCCAGAAGGCGTACGCAATGAACTGCTGCCCGAATATGCCCGTATTTTCCGCGAGTTCTGGGGCAGCGAAAGCACCAGTACATTGCAGCTGAAGAAGCACGACCGCAAGCTGCTGGAAGTTGCCCTGAGCGGGAAACCCATAAGCGATACCCAAGCAATACGCCTACGAGCCGGCTGGTTCCTGGAGAAATACGGAGCGAAAGCCGTTGTGGGGAAAGTGTTGGGGATGAATTAGAAGGGGGGCACGACGCATCGTGCCCCCCTTAGGTGCCGCCCGCAGGCAAGCACCGCTATTAAGTTCGTGCTTTACCGGATTTGTGGGTTTCACCAAATATGCGATATCGAAAATAGCGTGATGAGGGTGTGTCTGCGTATGCGAAATGTTGGAAATGTACGAAACAGAAGAATCACACGAAACAGTGGTATCATTAGCTCCAGTGATACGGCCCTGTGGACTCTAAGTGAGGCAGGGACTAGGGAGGTCGCCAGCCTATTGGGTTAGCGGCCTCCTGATTTTTTCGAGACAGGTCCACGAATTATGGCCAAAGAACTCAAGACTATAAAAGAGCAGATACTTTTGCTTAATTCCCGGGGCATAAAAACCAACCAGGAAACCGAAGCCCAGCTTATGAGGGAAAGCTACTATGCCATAATCAATGGCTACAAAACACCTTTCCTGGATAAGCAAGCAATGAAAACACATAGCAATGATCGCTTCCTCGCAGGAACCGAATTCGAGTGGATATTCGCTCTATATTCCTTCGACCGCGACCTCAGGTCCCTCGTATTTCAATTCTTGGATAAAGCAGAAGCTACTATGCAGAACGCGGTTACCTATGCATTCTGCAAGAAAAACCCGAAACCAGAAGCGTATCTAGATAAAACCTGTTACGTCGATGCAAGCAACATGCTTGTGCCAAAAGGGTTCAAAGGCAATCGAGAGAAACTCTATCGAAAGAATCTGGATAAACTCCTGAAAACCCTCGAGGAGAAAAAGCGAGATCAAAATAAGTCTTTTGTTAGTCACTATTCCAAGGAATATGGGTTTGTTCCCCTGTGGGTTTTGCAAAGGAATCTCACCTTCGGAAACATTCACCACTTTTATCAACTTCAAAACCGAAGCATCCAAAATGATGCATGCAAATATATTGTTAAAGCAACGGGAAGAAAAATAGGCGAGACACGTCTAACACCGTTAGAGTTCCTTCGCGCATTCTCCGTTTTGGTCGATTTCAGGAATCTGTGCGCACATGGAGAGCGTTTATATTGTGCAAAAGTAGGGCGATCGCACGACATCCCGTTTCGCAGCCTTATTGACAATATGGCACTCGTCCTTTCCGACAAAGAAATCGATGCGCTACGCAGTGGAATAGATGAATTATTTGAAGAATACAAACCTAGGTTTCACATCATAAGCAGGCAATCGCTTTTGACGGACATGGGCTTAAAGAAAAAGTAACCAAAGATAGAGAGGCGCATTGCGGGCTTCCGTCAGCTATCTTTCCTTAAGCCCGAAAGACGCAGACACGCCAAGAGCTAGCTCAAACTGGGCAATGGTCTCCAACGTCATATTCGGCTGGGTATTCAGGAGATTCGAAAGCCGAGACTGGCTTACCTCCATCCTGTCTGCCAGTTCCTTTTTGCTAAGCCCCTGGCGATCCATCTCGTCAACAAACATATAGGCAAGATCGAGCGCATGTTCATACGCCCTCGTATCGGGGGTTTCATTTCCTTCATGAACTGCGACAGGTCCATTTTCTGCACCTTTTCCCCTTTCCATATTTGCAAGCTTCTTGGCAAGCAAATCAGACGCAATCCGAACTAGGGGTTTAGCCCTATCAATTTCCTTAGATATGTTCCCAGAGCCTTGATGGCCAACAAAACGATTTCAGGAGGCTTCCGGCAGAGGGTGAGCGCCATTTCACATTTAGCTCCCGAATAGCCCTTTATTTCATATAAGCCAAGAACCTGGTTATTTGTTCTGAGTTTTCCTGTTTTGCAGGACGCTCCGACACCTGAATCTTGAATCTTCTTAATCTGGTGGGCAAGGTTAATTATCTCTTCCTTGTTCTTTCCGCCGCTGATTGCTTTTCGAACGGAGAGGCTGTCTGTCCAGATTTAGCCAATTTCCAAAAGGTGTGCTCAGAATCAATTGTTTGTGGCTTTAAAACGTGGCCATCACCCATCAGCAACCTTTCACTTCGTTTGTAAGTGAATTACAAGCAAATTGACCACGATAGTAAATAAACTATGCATATACGCAAAGGCGAGGCGGAAATCCGCCTCGCCTTTGTTTCCGCTTGAAGCTTCTAAGCCCTTACATGGCCTTGTATACCGCGCACACCTCGTCTACGGGGCCGTCCATTCGCATATGGCCCTTTTCGATCCAAACGGCCTTCTTGCACACGCGTTCCAGCTGGTTGATGTCATGGGAAACGAATAGCAGTGTAGTGCCATGGTTTTCGGCTAAATCGCTAATACGCGCTTCGCACTTTTCCTGGAAACGAAAGTCGCCCACAGAAAGAGCCCCGTCAACCACCAGGATATCGGGCGTGGTTGCCGTAGCGATGGCGAATGCGATACGTGCCACCATGTCGGAAGAGTAGTTCTTCAAGGGCATGTCGATGAAGTCACCCACTTCGGCAAAATCGACAATAGCATCGAACTGGCCATCGATAAACTTCTTGCTACAGCCCAAAAGCGCACCATTCAGATACACGTTTTCGCGCGCGGTAAGTTCGTGGTCGAAGCCTGCACCTAGTTCAATAAGAGGCGCGATGGTGCCATTAATAGCGTAGGTGCCATAAATAGGCTCAAGCACGCCCGCAATAATCTTCAGCAACGTAGACTTGCCCGAACCATTAATACCCACAATGCCGTACACATCGCCACGGTTAATGGCGATGTTGAAAACCATGTCTACATGATTGGTTGAAATATATGCCCGACAAAAGTTAGGGCATGCTTTTGCCGACAAGGAAATCACGCCGGATAAAAACAAGAAAGTGAGTGTTTAGAAGCTTGCTGTTTATAGTATCTTTCATATTGGATTTTTAGACACAACAGCAGACGTAGGAAATCAAACGAACAGACGCATTGAGGAAGAAAGGGCGAAAATGAAGTTCAAGGCCGTTGACTTATTTTCTGGTGCGGGCGGCCTGTCCCAAGGTCTGCGCCAGGCTGGTTTCAACGTCGTTGGCGCCCTAGAGATCGACCACGACTCCGCCGAAGTATTCCTGCTCAACCACCCAAAGACGAAAATGATAGAGGGGGACATCAAACACATCTCCCCCTATGAAGCCGCCAAACATTGGAATATCGAACCAGGCGAGCTCGACTTGCTCGCTGGCTGCCCACCATGCCAAGGATTTTCCACGATTGGAACAAGGAATCGAAAAGCCTCTCGTGACGACTCGCGCAATGACCTTATCTTCCAGATGCTGCGATTCGCAAAGTACCTAAGACCCAAAACAATTATGGTTGAAAACGTCCCGGCACTCGCATCCGACCAAAGGCTCGAGACTTTTCAGAACGAGCTGAAAAGTCTCGGTTACCACTGTGACGTAAAAATACTTGACGTCACACACTACAAGGTACCGCAGCGCAGGAAGAGAATGATTCTATTGGCCTCGAGGCTCGGCCGGATTTCCGTTCACGATGTCGATTTAACCGAGGGAACATACCTGACTGTTCGGAGCGCATTCCGCAACCTCGATTCTGCTTTCGTAAAAAACGATTCACTCTCTAATTTGCACGGGAAGCATTCTAAAAAGGTCCAAGATATCATTCATGCCATACCTCACGATGGCGGAAGCAGAGCCGACCTTCCCGAGAACTTGGTGCTGGAATGCCACAGAAAGACAAACGGATTCAAAGACGTGTACGGCAGAATGAGCTGGGACACCCCCTCCCCAACGATAACCTGCGGATGCGTCAATCCATCAAAGGGGAGGTTCATCCACCCAGAGGAAGATCGAGCGATTACCCTGCGAGAAGCCGCGGTTCTTCAGACCTTTCCTCTGAATTACATCTTTCCTGTTAAAAAGGGACGGCTCAAGCTATCAAGGATGATAGGAAATGCCCTTCCTCCCTCGTTCATTGAGTTCCATGCCCGATGCATAAAATCGGCAATATTGCACAGACCTTAAGGCAGGTTTATGTCAGCCAAGAAGAACAACGTTATTGACTCTATATGGCGTATGAAAAGAGCAGGCCTCTTTGGGGCCTACATAGACGAAATTGCCTTTCCCCACTTTCGAAATCTCGAACGAGACCTAACGATTACTTTCGACTTTCCAGTAACGGCGCTCATTGGCCAAAATGGCATCAATAAGTCCTCTATTCTCAGGGCACTTCAAGCATGCCCAGACCAAAATTCAATTAGCGACTACTGGTTTGACACTGACCTTGACTACATAGAAAACGAGCCCAACGACAGGCAGCGGTACATCCATAGATACCGCGTGCCGTCATCGGGACACATCGCCGAAGTGATAAAAATCAGGATCCAAAAGCAAAGTCGAGGAAAAGACTATTTCGAAACGGCCAAGCCCAGAAAAAGCGACGGCATGAAAGATATGCCAGAAATGGACGACAGGGATAAACCATACAGGGTCAACACCCGTTGGAAGCCTATCAAAAAAGATGTTGTCTATCTTGACTTTCGAGCGCAATTACCCGCGTTCGATATATTCATGAACTATCAACATCGCCTAGACAAACGCGATGCCGCTAGGCGCAAAAGCTTAGTTCGGCTTCGCGCCAAAAGGCTCAACCAGGCAATTTCAGACTCAAAAACCTCAAGCACAATCTGCGGATCAGAGCGGCTCCTAAGCACCGTAGTGTCCCTCAACCACGACGAGCTCGATGACGTCACTAAGATACTTGGCCGTGAATACAAGTCGATTAAGATGCTAAAACATGATTTGTATGATTTCGAAGGCTGGACCGCCAAACTCGAAACAAAAGACTTTGACTACTCGGAAGCCTTTGCGGGAAGCGGTGAATTCGCTGCCATCATGGTTGTCCATTCACTTCATTGCGCAGCAGAAAGGAGTCTCATTTTACTCGACGAGCCAGAAACATCACTCCACCCGGGCGCCCAAACAGCATTGTGTTCATTTCTCCTGGAGATGACAAAGAAAAAGCATTTCCAAATAGTAATGGCTACCCACTCACGAGACATAATTCAGTCCCTCCCACCCGAGGGGAGGAAGCTTTTGGGGATCCTGCCGCATGGGTCCAAGGTCTCCCTGCTTTCCCCGAGAGCATCATTGGATGAAGCTTTTTCCCGATTAGGGGCAAACTTCTCCCACAATAGCATCTACGTCGAAGATGAACTTGCTGCGGAAATTTTAAGATGCGCATTCCGAAAGTACAGCACAGATGCAACAGGCTCTGTCGAGATTCTTCCATTCCCCGGCGGAGCAGACACGATACTCACAAGACTCATTCCTTCACTTGCCACTATTGACTCCAACGCACTGATAGTCCTTGACGGCGACCGCAGAACGGATGAAAAGAACGAAGATTTCCCAGGTGACGCAGATGGATACGAGAAAGCCCTAGAGAAATATGGGATCAAACGAAAATTCATCCCCATGAACGGAGGCAATGACACAGATGAATCTCACCGCTCCAATCAGCTAAAGAAAACCCTTCTATGGGTTCGAAAGCATGTTTTCTATCTACCAGGCAGCGACCCTGAAGGTCTTGCTTTGTCGATTGTCAAAGATATTCCGCTAGAGCTAAACGCGAACAACTCAGCGAAAAACAAGGAAGCCTGGAAAAACGAAGCTGAAAAGGAATATTTTAAAGCCCCAAAAGAGCAGATTACCGCCGAAGAAATCCTCAACCTCCAGAAGCTCAAACTTGCTCAAGCAGTAAACGAAGCTGAGAACGAAGCCGCATCAAATATCCTGAACGAACTTGAACCGATCATCCATTCAGCGCTACAGATTGGTTCAATAGACCGACAGAATGCACTATAACCGCCCTTCGAATTAACGGGTACCGTCAAGAATCTTCCGAAAATTTGCTGACGCCCAGATGCACCTCGCCCTCCTTCTTATCAAGCAGCAATGCGTCAAGGCAACGCCTTCGGCCCTACTTGTTCTCGACTATGTACTGACCTGTGTCAAGATTTCGGACACGGAAGCTCGAGGAATCAGGCGACCATAGGCATCGCCTCGGGCTTCCGTGTCCGAAATCTTGACACAGGTCAGGCTGCATTCGTCCCTCGGCAACCTATCGCCCGTGGAATATGAGCGGCAGTGCGCTCATTAGCTCGATTCCGAATGTCCATAAAACAGCCCCAGTCCACGGTATGACGACCGAAAGCGGGGAAGGGGGGCACGATAGGAGCGCCATCTCCCAAGTACACGGCCGAGTTCAAACAGAAGGCCATCGAGCTGTACAGGAAATCGGGGACCAAATCATACGCAAGGAAACGACTCCGATCACGAACGATTACGCAAATTGCTGCAGACAAGAGAAGGACAGGAGCAAATTGAGTCGACTCACCCAGGGGGCATCCCAAGCTTCTTGCTGCCTAGGATTATCTAAAGACATAGTCGACATCGATTGGCACGATAAGCAACATATTGGCAATCTAAACCCAATGCTATCATCGAAGGGCGCTGCAGCATTCTCGGGAATTCACCACACTGTGCCTAATCTACTGTCGAAATGAATAAAATAATAGAATTCGATGAAAGGACGATCTTGCAAAAGAACAACAGCAAAAGAAACTCCCAGAAGAAGCAGATCCGAGGAGCGGAAACACCCTTAAAACCAGCACCCGGCATCACAACAAATTTCACTAAAACCCAAAAAAGCGAGCAGAAAAAGTGACAGGAGAATCCGGATCAGCCGATCAATGCGCAAATGGCGTATCAGCCAACAGTATTAAGGAAGCAGATACCTTTCCCAAACAAACTGGCAACATCTTCGAATGCGTAAAAAAACTTGCTGGGTTCTCCCTCGAACTACAGCTAAGAAAAGACGAAAACTTAAATAAGCTAGCAGCCCAAACCATGACCGCCATCACGATCCTGTCGGTGGCATTCCTTACACCATCGCAGCTGCTATTCAGTTACTACTCTTTCGGCTCAATTGAGATAACAGGTTGTCAAAGACTTTTGGCAACTGCCTACATAGTTCTTCTTTTCTTGCTAGTCGCATTGTTTCTTCTCGCTCTAGCTAGCAGACTCCTCAGAAAAAGCGAGATGCTAGATGCACCAGGAACCATATTTAACGATTTCGCAAACCAAGTTACGAATGTCCAAAAAGCGGGGGGGAGATTAAGCGACAAGGACTTAGCGGACTATTACTGTGCCTCCATCTCGCCATTCTTCGAAACGACAAGAAAGAAAAACGAGCAAGCGTGGAGGCTGATCAAGATGTCGATTTGTCTTCTGTCATTCACTGCCCTACTTTCTAGTCTTTTTCTTGCGATAGCCTTCGTCGGATACATCTCTTAAACACACATCAGTTCAAGGCGAACACCATGACCCCACCAATCTCAATAATCATCCCCATATACAATACCGAAAAGTATCTAGAGCAATGTCTTGAATCCATTGCAAGCCAGACGCTCAAAGATTTTGAGGCAATCTGCATCGACGACGGCTCGACCGATGGCTCACCGAAAATCATGGATGCCTTCGCAGCTGCAGACACTCGCTTCAAGGTCATCCACAAGCAGAACGCTGGATACGGCGCCGCGGTAAACACCGGAATTGCCCACGCATCAGGCACATACATCGGCATTGTCGAGCCAGACGACTACATCGAACCAGATATGTATAAAACGTTGTACAAAGCAACGGAAGCCAACGATTTCCCCGACATTGTTAAAGGGGCATATTGGCGCGTGCTTAACGCCGATTCACCGCAACAGGAAATCAAGCCAGCAAACTACTTCCGTCGGATCAAAACCGTAGGCAGACCGTTCAAACTCGAGGACGACGCAGAATTCCTTTACCATCACCCGAGCATTTGGACTGCCATCTATAAAAGGAGTTTCCTCGACAAAAGCGAAATTCGAATGCCTGAAATCCCAGGCGCAGGCTGGGCAGACAACCCTTGGATGATGGAAACGCTCCTCGAAGCCAATAGCATCGTATATGTGGATGAATGCCTGTACTTTTACCGCGAAACCATCCCTGGGTCTTCTTCCTTGGTTAAAGACCCAGCCATCATCTACAATCGCTGGCTCGATATGGATGTGATCATAAAGGCCCACTCACCCGTATCATCAAACATACTCGAGGGCCATTACAATCGTGGTTGCGCTTACTTGAAAGATATTTCCGAGCACTTCAATACAAAAGACGCCAAGACCAGGCAAGCTATCAGACTTATGGCAAATCGAATTGATTCCGACATCGTCTCCGTCTCAAGCAACATCCGACCCGAGTACAAAAAAGCGTTTTTTCAAGCAAGAAGCCCCTTTGCCTGGACCTGGTATCGAATCAAGGCAAAACTCAAACTCTAAAGCAGAGAGCCAACGGCATATGCCGTTGGCTCTCTGAGCTAATGAAGACTACTCCCCCGAAGCTTCCTTCAGATACCGCTTCCAGAATTCAACTGACGTAAATTCCGATCTGCGCGCAGCATACTCTGCGTATAGCCTGTCCTTATTCTTCTTATATGAAGAAGCGGCCTTCTTGTATCTGCCCCATACCTCGTCAAAACGAGTCTTATTCATACGACGAATTGCACCTTTTTTGTTGGGCATATCAACAACAATCAGAATTTCAGCATCGCGAATTTTAGCAGCAGGATACACCCACCCAGCTGCATCAATCACAGCCACTTTACCATGGCGCTTACCCTCTTCGTTCAACAACCGCTGACCATTGAAAGTAAGGAAGTCCTTTGCAGCAGACACCTTGCTTCGCGCTCCGTCGGTATTGAGCCACGTATGTGTAATGTGCTTCAGATCTACACCAAGCTTAAAGGCTTCATCGTAAAGCTCCTCAATAGGAACCATCTTTTCTTTTTCGCGATTCGCTTCCATAAAGCGACCCTCGGCAACGGGGTGCGCGATAAACTCTGGACCACGGAGAAAGTCCTCCAGGCCCTTTACCGCCAATTCCGCGTCATCGTAGTTGAATTTCTTCAAATCACGCTGAACTTCTCTGTAGATTTCCATAAGGAAATCGGTCATGGGGGCAATTCCGGTAGTTGCCTGACTAATAAGGGTATTCCTACTTACTTGATAGCGCTCAACTGCGGAACTGTACTTATAGAAAAACGCATTGTGCCAAACGCATATGCCGTTCATCGCCATAATCTTCGCCTTGCAACGCAAAGCGTATTCGGCATCATCCGAGCGCACGAACAGGGGAAGAGGAAGACCCTCACGCTTTATCGTCGCCATGGGAATAGCGCAATACCACCAGCCTGCATACTGCTGAGCGGTATCACCGAATGTATCAAGAGGAGCCTCAAACGCCTCAGTTTCAACCACATCATGGAGGAAGTCCATTCTTCCTTCAGGTTTGAGGGGAAGAAAGTTGCCATTAACGGAGAAGAAGCCGATGTCTTCCGTTTTAAGGTTTTGTTCTTCAAGACTCATCATGGCACCGCTTAGAAAAGCGCTCGAATACTCGTCATTCAATAGCGATAGCAAATTGAATGTACGAATGATGCTCTCCGGCAAAACCTCTACATCGTCATCCATGAGCAGGACATGCGTCGCCTCTGTTTTTTGCTTCATTGATTCTATCATTCCACGTGCAAAACCGCCCGAACCGCCCACATTAGGGTTCGGGTGAACGCAGATATGCGGGCCTTCAAGCTCTTCAACGGGAAGGGTCCGACCGTTGTCAATAACATGCAATGTAAAGTGAGAGGCGATAGGGTCATTCGATCCCAAAATACCACGCTTGACTCGGGCGATATTGCGAGTTACGTAGTCTTCCTTTTTAAAGGTCGTAGTCACAAGAGACAGTTCCACTTGGCGTAGCTCTTCAGGCTCGACATCAACACTGTAAGCAGCATCCTTTATTTCTACCTGATTATTAGCGAGAATCGAAAACCCATGAAGCACTTCACCCGCCAACAGGCCAAGCCGAACCTCGATATGACGCCAATCCGTCGATTCGGGATATTCGGCTTTAGAGTCAGACAGCTCAACCGGAGCCCAGTCATAACGCCCCGCTGTAGTTTGAATGAGCGAAAAACCGCCTCCCCTGTAATCGAATGATAAAAAGTATTCAGTCGCAACCGAATACCGCTTCCATTTCATTACAGACAACGCATTGAAGTAGGTCGTAAAATCAATATGAGAATGCGGTGCAATCCGCAAAACATCGGCATCGTTAGCTTTCCATGCACAGCCATCGACCGTTCGATAACAGAGAGCTGGGTAATTAGAGAATGCAACCGAACCGCCAAATAGAATATTTGCAATTTTATATCTCATCAGGGATCTTCCACCTATTGATCTAAATCACTTATTTTACAAAGCTTCATATTACCCTCTTCGAGAACAACCTCAAAGCCCTCCACAGAGCCACCGATCGCATCGATCCCTTCCCAGTCTTCTGGACGGTAGGTAAAAGCGTGTTTCCGCAGTTCGTCCATCGAGGAATCAAGCAAGAGAACGTATTTTGCGTTGGTTCGCTTAACGGCATCACGCACTTCATCGTCGCTACTATACGCGCAAAGGGAGTGTCGCATCACCCGACTCTCACAAGGCTCATTAGGGTCAGCATCGGGAGAGGACAACAAGCTCCTATAGTAAAACTGGACCCCTGTTACCCCGTACAAAAATGCCGTACCGTCAAATGGTGAATTGACAACAAGATCATCGCCTGTTATTTTTTTTGCTTCTTTAACGAAAGCAATTTCTTTAGCCGAAAGCGACCCTTCATCATTCATGTCGTAATCTGACTTAACTAGCGCTCTTGTTTTACCAAAAGTTGTATCGACATCCCCGATACCATAAATCACAAAATTCGGAGCAAGCAGCAATACGGCAATCAGTGCAGAAACGGTTTTTGCAGCGCTTTCACTTGCAATTTTGACAACCCCTTCTTTTTTCAATAGTCGAAAGAGCCTCTCGCAAAACTCGATAACAGAAACGAAACCTACCGCTGAAAGCGGGATTGCCGCCAACACGCATAATGCGGCGGTCCTATGCTGGTCTGTATACCAAAACCCTGAAAGCCAGTGTTTCAGGATCGACTCCGTTGAAGCTGTCGAAAAGTGAATTGAAGCACACAGCAAGTACGTGTATGCCAGCCAGCGCAGCGATTTATTGCGTAATACAGAAACAATGCCGACTAAAACAAGAAATGCCATTATCGGGCTTGCAGGGCCCCCGCAATAAGAGAGAAGAAGTATGTTGAACAAACCCTGGGTTTTTGATGAAAAATGATCCCAAGAAACAGATAGGACACCCTGCATGAAAGATGCGTTATATGCGGCGATCCAAACAATAACGCAGAGCAGCACAAACAATACAGCCAGCCAGATGCGAAGCCGCTCTCTGACCCGAAAGCCAAATGCGGTTTCGCCATACAAAAACTGCCAAGCGCCAAAGAAAGCAAGCAAAACGATGCAACTGAAGACAGCATTTGGCTGGAGCAACACCAAGCACGAGCATGCGATCACAAGCAAGGCAAACAGCGACAAGCGGCCAATTTTCCCCGTTCTTGCCTTGGCAAACACAACAAATAGCGACAATGCGGCTGGCACCATTGCGAAAGCGGCAAGATTTGAACATAGCAGGCCATACGTCAAAAGACGCCAAGGGAAGTCGAAAAAGCAAACACAAGTAAGAGAGCCTACAACAACAATTCTCTTGCTGTCCTCAAAAACTGTAGTCAGAAACGACCAAACCCCTAGCGGGAAAACCACTGCTACGAACGCAAGATTGACAGCATTCTCCGCAACAGGCGCAGAAACCCCCGTAACACTCAGCGTTACCGCCGCAACAACATGCCAAAGCGCTGGATAAAAAGATGCGCTATCCGCAGCCCCGAATCCTTGCACTGTCGGAAATACGCTAATCGAAATAGCGGAATACTGACTTGTCGAAGCCATTGCGTATAACTCATTCAGGTGATATGCATTGTCGATTGCGGTAGGGAACCAATCTGGAGAGCCCATCACCAGCACAAAGGCATAAGCCGATACGAACGCGCCAAGGCAGACATACAAAAACGCTACCCCACCTCGATCGCCCGCATAAGAGCTATCTGAATTTTGGCCACCAACAGAAAGCGCCTTCATGTGAAAAAGGAAGAACCTGAAAAGTCCGAACGCAAATGATAGTAAAGCGACCACACCAAACAGCATAAAACCCGATATGCGCAGATCAATTACATAAAAGATCTGGCCGAAAATCGCGAGAATAGCCAACGAAACAAACGGAGCCCAGGCGATCAGGATTTTTTTTCTCAAAAGCAAGTCGCCAAAGAACAGACAACCAGGAAGGTACAAAAGAGCAACCGCGAATAGACACGAAACAGAAAAACTAGCCCACACTCTATACCCCTTTTCTTCTCTATGATTTCAGCATGCACGGCACAAAAAACTATCAGTCATATTATTTATTTTATCTAAACCCTGAGTAGAAATTAGACGCAAGCAAGCCCTGCTGCCTATACTACATAAACGAAACTATCTAGTCTTTTGCGCAAATCGCACACTTGCCACTTCACCGATTCCGCGATCAGAAGGCCTATGCAGCTTAATATCATCAGCTAGAATTCCGATTGAAACCCCCAGGAAACAATCGCCGCGAGAGGCAAAGAAGATATTCATTTACTATCCGAGGGCAAAAACACAGCCGATTTATAAACAACGTTGTGCGGCAAAATTCAAAAGCTAACAACGCCAGACTGTTCATCTACAATCCGCAAACACAATCCTTTCATAGAGATAGCGAAACAGCGAGTGCGGTGGCCTGATCCTTCTGCAATAGGCGATTCGCACATAACGTGCTTCCCTGCTAGTAGCGCCTTCTTTACCTGCCCTTAGTCAAGAACGGGATGCGAGTTAATATAGACAACGTCTACAGCATCGAGCAATTTATCGAAAATAGAGGCAAGGAAAACGACATGTGAACATCTTTACCAAAATCGCCAATGTTGCCAGATCAAACCGTCGCAACCCTCAGCCCGTTTACCATCCCACATTCATGGAGCACACGGCTCGCATAGGTCGCATAACCAACCAAACCGGCGCGAAGTTCCTTCAAAGCCGAAACATGATCAGAACAGCTTTAACATGCCCTGCCAGCCAGGGTTTCTGCAACAACAAAATCAGCGGCCCAAGCTGCCGTTCTTTATTTATTTCACAAGTTCGCTCTTCACGTATTCTTCGAGTCCCTGCTCCCAGTCGAGAGGGTTGAAGCCGATAGCAACGATCTTGGAGAGGTCCATCGCCGAATGCTCAGGGCGAGGAGATATAGGACCCGCAACGCTAGCATAGTAACCAGCCGTAGTAACGGGCACCACCTTGTCGGCATTCCCATTGGCAAGTTCGAACACGCGCTTCGCAACCTGCGCCCAGCTCTTGGGCTCGCCCGAGCCGGTAAGGTTGTATGTGCCGTACGGCGCGGGGCTGCTGGGCTCGACGTCGCCCTCGCGGTAGCCGAGCAGCCAGAAGATGCCCTCTGCCATATCGCGCGTGAAGGAAAGGCGGCCCACCTGGTCGTCCACTACTGTAATCTGCGAAATCTCGCCAGCGGCAACGCGGTTCGAAAGGCCCATCATCGTCTTCACGAAGTTATGGCCATCCCCAATCACCCAGCTAGAACGCGCAATGTAGTGCTTAGGGCACCCGCCAACGGCAAGATCGCCTGCGGCCTTCGACTGGCCGTATACGCCCATCGGGGCAAAAGGCTCATCTTCTGGGTGGAGCTCACAAGTGCCGTCGAATACGTAATCGGATGACACATGGACCAGAGTGATGCCATGCTCTGCGCAAGCACGCGCCATAAGCGCAGGGCCGGTTGCGTTAGCCTTCCAGCAAATTACGCGGCCTTCGGGCGTTTCCGCCTTGTCAACAGCCGTATATGCCCCGCAGTTGATGACCGTTCCATATAGGCTCCAGTCAATGCCCTGGTAAGCCGCGGGGTCGGAAAGGTCGAACGTGTCGATGTCGCAATAGTCGAACCATTCGGCCAAACCCCGCTCTTCGGCCAACGCGCGCACTGCGCGGCCCAACTGACCATTACAGCCGGTGACCAGCGTGCGCTTGGGCGTCATGGGCAACGCGTCCTTCAGCATAGGATGGGCTTTATCGGCATCGGAGAGCTCGCACTGCTCAAGCGGAATAGGCCACTCGATGTTCAGATCGGGATCTGCCAAGTTCACAAACGTATAGGTCTTCTTCAGGTCGGCGGACCAATGGGCGTTCACCAGATAGGTGTATGCCGTACCATCTTCCAGCGCCTGGAAGGAATTGCCAACACCACGAGGCACATAGATCGCCTTCGAGGGATCGATGGTGCAGGTATACACCTGGCCAAAGCTCTTCCCAGGGCGCAAATCCACCCAAGCGCCGAACACGCTGCCGGTAGCCACGGAAATATACTTGTCCCAAGGCTCAGCATGAATGCCACGCGTTACGCCACGTTCGGCATTGAAAGAAATGTTGTTCTGCACAGGCCCCAAATCGGGCAGGCCGAGATCAACCTGCTTTGCGCGCTGCCAGTTTTCCTTGAACCATCCGCGGGAATCGCCATGCACGGCTAAATCGAACACCAGCATACCTGGAATATTCGTTCGCTCCGCCTTCAATGGCTTCTCGAACTCAAAAGACATTTCCAACTCCCCTACTGGCCCTGTGCCTTGTACTTTGCCTCGGTAGACTCCTTGGCGGGACGCCACCACTGCTCGTTTTCGCGATACCACTCAATGGTTGAAGCAAGTCCCTGAGCAAAGTCGGTATGTTTAGGCTTCCATCCCAGTTCACGACGCAGTTTCGAAGAATCGATGGCGTAGCGGCGGTCGTGACCGGGGCGGTCGCGCACCCAATCAAAATCATCGGCAGCCTTGCCCATCCCCTCGAGGATGGCATGCAGAACGTCGATATTGTTCTTTTCGCCATCGGCGCCAATAAGGTACGTCTCGCCGTAGCTTCCCTTCGTCAAAATAGTCCATACGGCAGAAGAGTGATCCTCGGTGTGGATCCAGTCGCGCACATTCAGGCCATCGCCATACAGCTTTGGCTTGATGCCGCACAGAATGTTGGTGATCTGGCGGGGAATGAACTTTTCCACATGCTGGAAGGGACCGTAGTTGTTAGAGCAGTTGGATATGGTGGTGCGCAGTCCATAGGTTCGCGTCCACGCACGCACCAACATATCACTAGCAGCTTTAGTGGAGCTATACGGAGAGCTGGGCTTATAGGACGTTTCCTCAGTAAAGCGAGCAGGATCGTCCAATGCAAGGTCGCCGTACACTTCGTCGGTGCTTACGTGGTGGTAACGCACGTCGTACTTGCGGCATGCCTCAAGAAGGCAGTAGGTGCCCTCGACGTTAGTGCGCAGGAACGGTTCGGGGTCGGCGATTGAATTGTCGTTATGGCTTTCAGCGGCATAATGGACGATGGCGTCACAGCCAGGCACAATGCGCTCCAGCAGATCAGCATCGCAGATATCGCCCACCACCAGCTCTACCCTATCGGCGGGCAGGCCGGCAATGTTTTCACGGTTGCCGGCATAGGTGAGCTTGTCCAGCACGGTAACATGCACATCCGGGTGGTTGTTTACCACGTAGTGCACGAAGTTGCTGCCAATAAACCCGCAGCCACCCGTAACAATGATGTTCTTGGGTTGGAAGTCCGCCATCCCCTAGTCCTCCTTCGTGGCAATCTTGCCCTCGGCCACGCGCTTCAGGTGCTGCCCGTAAACACTCTTGCCGTAGCGGTCAGCGGCAGCCACAAGCTCTTCGCGGCCAATCCAGCCATTCTCGAAGGCAATTTCCTCGGGAACGCACACGGGCAAATCCTGGCTGCGCTCAACGGCGCGCACAAATTCGCCCGCTTCGTAGAGGCTTTCCATGGTGCCGGTATCGAGCCATGCATAGCCGCGACCCAGAGTGACAACAGAAAGGGTGCCATCTTCCAAGTACATCTGGTTGAGCGTGGTGATCTCAAGCTCGCCGCGGGCAGAGGGCTTAACCTGCTTAGCAAGCTCGCACACACGAGAGTCGTAGAAGTACAGGCCCGTAACGGCGTAGTTGGACTTAGGATGTTCGGGCTTTTCCTCGATGGAAACAGCGTTGTAGTCGGCGTCGAATTCCACTACGCCGAAGCGTTCGGGGTCGTCTACGTGGTAGCCGAACACGGTAGCGCCGCCATTAGTCTCGGCATCCTGGACCGCCTTACGCAGGTGGCGGCTAAGGCCGTTGCCATAGAAGATGTTGTCGCCCAAAACCAACGCACAAGGCTCGCCGGCAATAAATTCCTCGCCGATGATGAATGCCTGCGCCAGGCCATCGGGAGAAGGTTGCTCCGCGTAGGAAAGTGACACGCCAAACTGAGAGCCATCGCCCAGTAAACGCTGAAAATTGGGCAGATCGGTAGGCGTGGAAATGATCAAGATATCTTTGATACCTGCCATCATCAGCACGGACAGCGGGTAGTAGATCATTGGCTTGTCGTACACCGGCAACAGCTGCTTACTGGTAACCGAAGTGAGGGGATACAAGCGCGTGCCTGAACCACCAGCTAGAATAATGCCTTTCATACAACTCCCGCCATATTACCTGAAGTGACTACTCTTCCTTTTGTTTATCGTTGCTGTAGCGCTCAAATTTTTCGATTGCTAACTGCTGAGTAAGCTCACGTATTTTTGTATCCGCCTGGGAAATACGCATAGTGAGACTGAAGCTTTGCACCAAAAGTACGAAAATAAAGAATAGGAATACGAAATTAACTGGTGCCATTGTCCCGACAAGATCAGACAGCAAATAAAATATTTGAGGAAAAATGCTGACGACCAGAAGAAGAACCGCAAAACAGAACCAGAAAATAGAATCCTCAAGCTTTACCTTGGAAGTTCGAACCTTCTTCGCAATAAACCCAAGAAGCAATAGCGAAGCAAGGATAAGCGTGATACGTAACGCCGCTGTCATTTTGCAACACCACCTATGCTCTTACGAATAAGCTGCATAAACAGAATCGAGACAGCCATCCTGAGCATATATTTAGCCGACGTCCATGCGTTCAAGTAGCTTTCGCCGGCAAACCGTTCAGCCATTTTTACCGGAACCTCCACTACCTTAGCATCTGCTCTTTTTATCAAATATGAAACTGTATCGGGTTCGGGCCCACAATTTAACCCACAAGCCATTAGTTCAATCATCCGCGCATTGAACGCTCTCATGCCAGAAGTAGGGTCCTTAATCGTTTTGCCCGTTGTGAGCCTGATTGCTCCTTGTATTAAATTGCTACCAAGCATTCTCATCGACCAGGGCTTAGCTTCATTTACGAAACGAGAGCCTATCGCAATGTCGAAATCGCAAATAGCATTTTCAAGCGCAGGTATATATTCAGGTAAATGCTGGCCATCTGCATCAAATTGAATTGCGCATTCATAGCCATGTCGATACGCGTATTTCATACCCGCCTGAAACGCACCCGCTAGACCTAAATTTGTCGGCAAATCCAAAAATGGATATTTGTTTTCGCGGCAAATGCGAACTGTTCCATCTTTCGATCCGTCATTAACAATTAGGTAGTCGATCCCTGGAGCTTTTGCCTCAACCGAATCAATTGTCGCTTTTAGCGATTCTTCTTCGTTGAATGCAGGGACAATCAGCAGTGTCTTCATCTGAATCGCATCTAACTTTCCCACAAACTAATTAAACCTTTGCGCTCCCGAATACACTCTATTGATCATCTTCGCAATCGGTTTTGGCCAAAAACGTTTAAGCATCTCAAGGTCCTCAAGAGTTCTAGCGTTATCCGCGATGCACGCTGAAGTTTCAGACCCGTCATGCACACGATGATACATCCTAACATGGGAATCGTACACAAAAGAACCGTCCAACCTGGAAAACCGCTCCCACGCATCCCAATCCAGGTTGCTTCGAAAACCTTCCCTAAACAAGGGCAGCGCAAGATTATCAACAACATAGGTCACTGAAGGGCAACAAATGGGATTGCCTAAAGACAAAGGCAAACGCTTTACAAACCGAAAAGAGGAAAACCCCTTTAAGCGATATGGCGACAGCATCAACCTTTTTATGTCAAGCAAGCCCGATTTCTTTTTTTTCTCATTCTCGCGTATTTCCCCATAATCACAAAAATAAATAAGCGGATCTGCCGCCGAAAACAGGTGCATCAAAGCAGATTCGGTATATTCCGGCTCGTAAACATCGTCCTGATGAGCAATAGTCACAAACCCGCTACCGCAATAAGACATCGCACAATTCCAATCATGGGCAATACCTGGATTTCCGGCATTGATTGCCAATTCGACCTCATATTGGTCTGCGATTGATTCAATATATCGATTTGGAGTCGACGTTGAAATTATAATTTTCGATTCAACCGTCTGCGCAAGAAGAGACCGAATGCAGTCGCCCAGATACGGGGACTCGCCGTAAGCGCATACGACAAAAGTATGCATCCTAAGCTTATTCATTATTTCCTTTATCAACCACCAAACGATTTTCCCAAACTTTGCTTCGAGGTCTATTGTACCTATGCTCACCGCTCTTTACGCGAAATGAAGTCTGCCGCATAACGCTATCAGCCTCCAGCCCCACTTAAATCTAATGGTTCGGTATAATAAAAGCAAAAGAATGACTTACGGAGCTTGTGGAATGCCTTTCAAAGAGTATGAAAACCCAGAAGAACTTAAGCATCTTCAGAATGTTACAAAAATCGCAATCGAAGAGTTTATCCGCGTCTGCGACGAGCTAAAAATCGATTATTTCGCGTATGCAGGAACGGCAATTGGCGCAGTGCGCCATCATGGCTTCATCCCTTGGGACGACGACGTAGACGTTGCACTTCTTAGAAAAGACTATGAAAAATTCCTCCATGATGGCCCCAAAGTTCTTCGGAATTCATTCAGGATCGATAATTCAAAAAACCAAAAAAATTACCCATCGCCTTTTTCTTACCTAGCCCTCAAGGGAACACGAAATATCCCTGAATTTTTTGAAAGTTGCGAGTGGAAGCGAACCATCGGCATCGACGTGTTTCCTCTCGACAAAGTGTCACGACACCGCATAAGAAGATTCCATCAAATCAAAGGCACATTTTTTTGGGCCCGTATAGGTTTTTTGAGGGCAACACCTGAACCCTACATTGCTTTTGATGGCATAAAGCGATCAATTATTCTTTTCGTTTGCCATTTAGCACATTCCCTGCTTAGCATATTCAGGATTTCCCCTGAATGGATACAGAGGCAATGGGAGCGCTGCGCGAGACTTGCGGAACACGAAGACGTAGATCTTGTTGCAGACTTCTCCGATAAAAATCCTATAAAATGGTCAGCATCTATTGGTGAGCTGTTCCCGACCGTTGAATCGCAATTCGAAGGAATCTGCGTCAAACTCCCACAAAAATGGAACACACTATTAACCAGGCAATATGGAGAGTACATGAAATATCCGCCTGTTGAACAGAGAAAAAATCATTACCCCATCGAACTTGATTTCGGAATCTATTGATGTCCAGCCTGAACGATGATCGATTAAAGAAGGGATTCGTCTGGAATACGGCAGGCTGCATCATCAATGCACTGCAAAGCGTAATTCTCCTTGCTGCAATTACCCGTCTAACCGACGCCTATATCGGTGGTATTTTCTCTATCGCATATGCTATTGGACAACAATATCGTCCGCTTGGAGCCTTTGAAGTCCGTGTCCTTCAAGTTACGGACACAAAGGGTCAGTTCTCTTTTGGAAGCTATTTTTCTTTCCGGCTGATAACGAGCAGCGCGATGGTTCTAGCTATCGCGCTGCATTGCCTGCTATGTTACGGAATCGGAAGTGAATCCGTAACTATCGGATCAATCGCTTTACTTAGGGTCCTCGATACAATAGAGGATGTATTCCAAGGAGAATTGCAGAGGCGAAGACGCCTCGATATCGCCGCAAGGGCTTTCACCATTCGCGTAACTGCAACGACGCTTATTTTCATAGCAGCATTTGGCATAACAAGAAATTTGTTGGTTGCGTCCTTATTGTCGCTCGCCGTTTCAGCGTTCGTGCTCTATTTCCTCAATATCCCCGCAGCCAAAACCCTCTTCTCCATCAAACCAGCGATAACGAAGAGGGAGATAAAGGAGCTCATGGGTGCAAGCACTCCACTATTTTTTGCGGCTTTCCTATCGAGCTACCTCCCAAATGCTGCAAAATTTGCTATTGATTTCTTTTTAACCAAAGAAGAATTGACTTTCTACACGATCCTCTTCCTGATACCAATGGCCATTAACCTCATTGTAGGCTCCGTATTTCAACCAATTTTGTCATCTCTCGCAGAAACGCTTGCAAAAAAAGGCATTGCCCCTTTCTCGAAGATGATTATTCAAGGCATCTATTTATCTATCGTAGCTTCCTGCATTGTTCTCGCCCTGTCCGTTCCCCTCGGAGTGCCGGTCTTGTCGTTTTTGTATTCAGTCAATCTAGATCCATACACCGGACCCCTTATTATCTTGATTTTCTCAGGCACCTTTAATGCAATTTGCACTGTCTTTTACTACGGTTTAGTGACCCTAAGGAAACAAAAGTTCGTATTTGTTTCTTATGCAGTCTCGTCAATAATTGCATTGATCGCCTCAAATGCCCTAACTTTCTCGCTGGGCCTTCTCGGAGCATCCTTAGCCTACCTCTTGTCAATGGCGTCTCTGACGATCTTGCTGGGAGCCTGTTTCCACGTTGCCAAAAAAAGCCGCTTCTCCGCTTAATATTGAATGCAAGAAAGTCAGGGGGAAGTCATTCTTAAGCTCTTTGTCGCTAAATTTATAGCTTGTTTTATGTATGGCGGATTGGCCCTTAATGAAACCCCATCTGCCTTCATTAAACGGAAGGAGTAAGGAGTTAAGCGGCAGCCGCAGAGCTTTGTTCGATACAGGAGGAATACGAGACCATTCTTCTTGATATCTTTCAGCTGCAATGCAGATGAAATACTGGAACCAGGTAATAACCGATTATTCGGTTATTACCTGGTTCCAGTATTCGAGTAGAAGCCCCTCGCCAAAAGCAGTATTCGACTGGGCTCGCACGCTTCAATAAACCAACTAGAAACAGAAATCGCCTGGCCGCTTGATCCGGGAGATAGCGTCTGAAAAACGAACAACGGAAACTCAAGCTGATACCCTTTAGGGCGATCGGTCAAAAAACCGTCAAAGCCATCCAAATTCCACCATGCTCAGCCAGCAAAAATAAACGGATAATATCAGAAAGATGGGTCTTTGATATCAGGCCCCTATTGTATTTATTCGAAATGTTTTTGGCAAAGTAACGTATTCATACAAGTTTCGTTCAGTCAAGAAAATGATCTCATAATCTGGAAGATACTCTTTCACGGACTGGACACATTTGGACACGATAGCAGGAGCATTCTCGAATCCCTGAAACCACAGGCACCACACCGTCTTGCAGCGGTCCAGTTTTGATGTGGCGAAAAACCCATCTGCCCTCTCGCCACTTTGATCCACATACGTTGCGAATTTTTTCTCGATTTTCTTCCTCATACGGCTGTATAAAGTCAGCTGAGCAATCTCAGCGCCCGTCCTATTAAAACCAGACACAAGAAAGCTAAGCCCGACCGGTAGCAGAGCCTCTCTCAGAACTTGGTACCCGACTCTTTTTATCTCGCTTTTCAATTGCACCGACATGCACTATCCTCGGTATCCTAAATTTGGTCAGGAAAAACTCGTATCAGCATCCCGTTTGAGGTCAATGACTTGTCCTCCCCTGACAAAACAGATCGTAAACGGAAAAAGCAATGCCACCCTTATTCTTCCATTGCTTTCGCTTTCAGAATCAATCGGTCGGTCAATAAGCTGCCAGGAACATGATCAATTTTAGCGTCTTGCTCGCGAATGACTAAAAGGGATGAGGTTTATTTAACGCTTTCGGATTCATCAGGGATAGAACAAATAAGAACAGGAGCATTACATTAATGGCATCCGGTGAACACGACACCAACACGCTTAGTTTCCTGGATTCTTGCTGCATTAGTCACCATGTTTACCTACCCAGGCAATGAGATACGAGGCGTGCGATTATGCACGAAAAACGAAAAGATCCATAATTTCAGGCAATCAGTATTTAGCGAGGGCGCCGCAAACAGGTATAAATTTGATTCGACGCGGAAGAACGAATCACCTGGCCCAGCAACCAAAAACGACTTTGCCCTAGAAGGCTGCCACCTGATCAATTATGCCGAGGGAAACGAAACTACAATTTATTGCTAGCTGAAATTCGAAGGATCTTGATTTTGGTTTACCGATTCATCTAGGGCAAGCGAATCTGCCTGGACCAAAACACTGGAAGCGAATGGCGCATCGGGCCCAACGGCAAAGAATGATTACTGGGTCCTCTGTCCTCGAATACTCCTCGCACCATACGTCCGAGCCTGGCATAATCGCAACCGGAAACGGAAGGATGGACTGAAGCGATAAATGGTTTTATGCAACCAACACTGGGGCTCGTCGCGTCGGATGGGCAAACGCGGCTAGCGAGCGATACCGAATGGATGAAAAACCAGAGCCATGTAAACAGGATGGCTGGAAGCAGACGAGGAAATTGGTATCTACTCACGGATTCCGGAACAATACTAGCAAGCCGGCAACGAGTTGACTTCTAGTATTGCCTGAATGATTCTGGCGCAATAACGACAAACTGGTCGAGGAGCAGCGGGTCTTGCTATCGGCCCGACAAAGCTCGAGAACTATGCCAGTCAGGCGAATCCGAGACAGCAAATGCAGGACTTATAATAGAAAACTCAAATAGCACAATTAACAGCATCCCTGATAATGCAGCGATCAAACAGGTACAATTGAGCTATCAAAATATCGCCGACCAGGTGAGGGATACATAAAATGAACACTGCAATTACACGGATTGGGTTCTTATTAATCCCCGCAGCGCTTGCGCTGGCGCTTGCGCCCGCTGCTGCAATGGCAGATGAGCTTCAAAATGAGGCGAGCTCAACTAATTCCAGCCACACGGAGCAAACGCAAGAACCTCTTGCCGGGGAAGCGCCAACAGGGAATGATTCCACTCCAAAAAACGAATCTCCAGAGAAAGCTGCAGAGACAACCACTCCAGGCCCGCCGTCAAACACAGGCTCTTCTGAGCCTGCAGAGGCAGCAAAAAATGGACTCGTGCTGGAAAACGGACATCTAATCAATTACTCCAACGGCATTGAGGCGACCATATCCGGCTGGCGTGATTTCGAGGGTTCTTGGTATTGGTTTGCCAATTCCTCAAAGGCTACCGAGTCGGAATGGGTTAAAACAGGCGGCAAGCAGTACCGTCTCGGTGCAGACGGCAAGTTGATCACGGGAAACTTCTCTGTTGACAACGCTCTGTACCATGCCACTTCGTCGGGGGCTATCGTAACTGGCAGCGGATGGGTTAAGGCCGACGGAAATTGGTGGTATCCAAACAGTAATGGTGCGCTTCGCACCGGATGGCTTTTTGCTGGCGGAAATTGGTATTGGCTCAATGACAAAACCGGCGCAATGGCAACTGGCTGGGTGAAAGCAGCCGACGGAAAATGGTATCTGATGAACGGATCAGGAGCCATGCTTACTGGCTGGCAAAAAAGGGGGTCATGGTACTACCTGGCCTCCTCCGGCGCCATGCAGACTGGATGGCTTAGCAGTGGCGGCTCCTGGTACTGGCTCGATCGCGACTCAGGAGCAATGCAAACTGGATGGATTAAAGACGACAACGGCAAATGGTGGTTCGCCGATGACTCGGGCGCGCTCGCTTCTGCCCGCTGGGTACAAGGCGCTGGAGGATCCTGGTACCGCGTTGACGGCAATGGCGCAATGGCAACCGGCTGGCGCCAGGTTTCAGGCCAGTGGTACTGGATGGATTCTGCCCAAGACGGAAAGATGGCAGCCAATAAGCTCGTCAACGACAATGGGACATATTATTGGTGCAATTCTTCTGGCGCCATGATTTGTAATGGCTGGTGCAAAGACAGCACCTGGCATTGGGCTTCCGGATCGGGAGCGATGAGTTCTGGCTGGCTGAAAACTGGCGGCTCTTGGTACTGGCTCGACCCCTCCGACCCAAAGCATCCCATGCTAACAGGATTGCAGACGATCGACGAATCCGATTACTTTTTCAAGGATTCAGGCGCAATGGTGTCAACTTGCTGGGTGAAAGTTGACACGACAGGAAATGCTCGCTTTGCTTCGTCTTCTGGGGCGCTTGGTAGCATAACTCGCGATGCCGACGGCACATTAAAGAACAATGGCGTTCTTTGCTCAGGCTGGGTAAACCTCGGTGGTGGGGCGAAAACCTATGCTGATCCCATATCCCATAAGGCCATGACCGGCTGGATTAAGGACGGAACCGAAACCTATTACATCAATCCCTCTTCAGGCGTTGTGTCAACCGGCTGGGAGCAGATCAATGGGACTTGGTACCTATTCAACTACAGCGGCAAAATGCTGACCAACTGGCAAAAAGTCGGTGGTAACTGGTACTACATGGATTTCTCTGGCGCCATGCAAACCGGTTGGCTGAAAACTGACGACACCTGGTATTACCTTAATGGCTCGGGCGCGATGGTCACCGGATGGCAGTGGGTCGGCAACAACTGGTACTACATGAACGGCTCGGGCGCGATGGTCACCGGATGGCAGTGGGTCGGCAACAACTGGTACTACATGAACGGCTCGGGCGCGATGCAGACAGGATGGCTGGAGCAAGGAGGAACCTGGTATTGGCTGAGCGGGTCTGGCGCCATGGCAACTGGCTGGCAGAAGATCGGCGGCACTTGGTATTACTTCAATGGCAGCGGAGCTTGGGTTCCCAACCCAGAACGCGCCCAAATGACAGATCGAATCTGGGGATGCAACAGTGGAACCCAATGGCTCATTGCCGTAAACAGATCTACTCATAAAGTTGGTATCTATAGGGGCTCTTCGCACAATTGGTCTCTGCAGTATTACGTTGACTGCGTTACAGGAGCACCAAGCAGTCCCACAATCACAGGAACGTTCCGAACTAGCGGCGGAAAAAGGATGGCACTGAGCACCGATAGCCGCGCAAAATGGTGCACACAGATCAGCGGCGGATACTTCTTCCATACAATTCTCGCTTCAAACAACGAGCTAGGGAAAAGCCTTTCCCATGGCTGCATCAGAATGGCATACCCTGATGCGCAGTGGATATACAACAACATCTACGCTGGTACCACGGTTGTGATTTACGGATAGTCGCGACAAAGGAGGGGGGGGCACCCCTCCTTTGTCATCTAATTGCCGATCGCCTCTATTTGTTTTTCTTCTCCGATGGCTCTACTCTATATTGCAATAATGCATCTCCTCACTGGCAATTTAAGGAAACGCATTGAAGGAAACAAGAAAGAAACTCTCTGCATTACTCTTCATGTCTCTTTTGGCATTAGCTATCTGTCCAGGCACGGGGCATGCCGACGATGAAAGCGGCGAAACCGGAGACAGGGCAAATAGCTGGCGGTTCAACAACGGCGAGCTAATCACCACCGACCAGGGAGCCTGTCCCGACGACAATGGCATTCAGGTTTTTAGCGCCGAAAAGAACGACCAGGGATACACCGTATTCAACTGGTTTGACCGCTTTAACAACGGGTACTGCTCTGGCGATGGCGCGAAAAGGGTTATTGATGTTTCTGTCCACAACGGAAACATCAACTGGGCGCAAGTTAAAGCAGCCGGCATCGATTATGCCATTATCCGCTGCGGGTACGGGCAAGATCAAAGGAACCAAGACGACGGTCAATGGCTGAACAACGTTAAGGGCTGCCAAGAAAACGGAATCCCCTTCGGTGTTTACCTTTATTCATACGCCTACAACACGAATCGCGCCGCAGGCGAAGGACAGCATGTGTTGACATGCCTCAAACAAGCTGGCCTTTCGCCCAAAGACGTTTCGCTTCCCATTTACTATGATCTGGAAGAAGACTCGCTCAGAGACAAAGACCAAGCCGCCTTTGCAAAAGCATTCTTTGCGCCCCTTGAAAAAGAAGGGTACAAAACAGGCACATACGCCAGCCAAAGCTGGTGGAACGACTATTTAGCTGATTCCTGCTTTGATCAGCGCGCAAAATGGGTAGCAGCGTATAACGCATCTCGCGGTCTGACCTATTCTGGTTTCACCAACTTCAAAAACACCAATGGGATGTGGCAGTTTTCGGATTACGGCAAAGTTCCAGGAGTCAGCACTCGATGCGATCTTAACTACACCTACATGTCCGTTTCAAGCCAAAGCATTGCTCCAAAAACAGGATGGATCAGCAGTGGCGGTCGCTGGTGGTACCGTCACACCGACGGGTCCTACACGCGCAACGATTGGGAGAGAATCAACGGCTACTGGTACCATTTCGACGCCTCCGGCTGGATGCAAACGGGCTGGCTCAAGCTTGGCAGCACCTGGTACTACCTCAGCGGTTCGGGCGCCATGCTCACGGGCTGGCAGCGCATCGGCGGCAGCTGGTACTACATGAACGCCAACGGCACCATGCAGACTGGCTGGCAGAAGCTCGGCGGGGAGTGGTACTACCTCTGCGGCAGCGGTGCGATGCTCACCGGCTGGTACCAGGTAGGTAGCACCTGGTACTACTCCAACGGCAGCGGCGCGATGCTCACAGGATGGCAGTCTATCGGCGGAAAATGGTACCACCTTAACGGCAGTGGAGCCATGGAAACCGGATGGTACAAGGTCGGCAGCAACTGGTACTATTCCAACCCCAGCGGCGTCATGCGCTACTCCACCTGGATCGGCGACTACTACCTGCTGGGAGACGGCCGCATGGCAACCAACCGCTGGGTCGGAAGCTATTACGTAGGCGCTGATGGAAAATGGGTGAGATAATCCCAAAGTAAAAGTGAGGGCAGCAGCCCTCACTTTTTTATCAGAGTTAGCAGTCTTGTGTGTTTGTAAACGAGAAATCTTGCCCCCCTGTACAAACGCCCTGCCGCTTCTAGCGCATTTCGGTATCATGGGAACGCAAATCTCTCCAAGGATGGTTAACATGGCACTCAAAAACAAAGTACTTAACTCTTTCCTTTCGGTCACTCTAGCAATGGGGATCCTGCCCTACTCAGCCTTTGCCGACACGGCAAAGGCAACCGACGAAACCAATACCAAGGTACCTGTTGAACAGGGATCCGAGTTTACCGATGGAGGTATTGCCGCAAAGCCCCATTCGCCTAATACGGACTCCGGCAATCAAAGCCGCGAATCTGCAGAGGACACTAGCCCCAATGCTACTCCCGCTAACGAAGACAAATTCGGCATAGATTCCGATTCGCGCGAGGCCGACCCCAACGACGAATACGACATGGATTCCGCTTATTCTGAGCCGGATTACGAAGACGGCAAGCTGGCAATCTGGGCCGATGGCCTGGACGACCCCTCTGAGGTCATGGACGTCTATCCACCCGATACCAACGAGATCGAACTTTACTCAAATGGTTCCAGCATTTCCCCCATGACGTTCAGCGACGAGATGCTTTATTTCTGCAAGTATGAAAGCAGCTGCAATTACGACCAAGGACTTAGCTCCGGCGATGGCTACCATGCAATGGGCTATTTCCAATTCGACAACCGCTATGGCCTGGGCAGCTTCCTTAAAGCGGTATATCAGTACAACCCCTCAAAATACAAAGCCCTCAAGGTTATCGGCGACCGCTACGGATGGGATGTAACAGGCGCAACAAGAAGCAATAACACTTTTACCCGACTGGGCAACGACCTTAACACCGCATGGCATGCCGCATACAAAGCCGACCCTGATGAGTTCTCGCGGCTGCAGAACGGCTGGGCCTACACGGAGTATTACAGTGGATCACTAGGAGCCCGCGGGTGTCTGGGCGCATTTGGGATCAATCTCGACAACCGCCCCGATTGCATCAAAGGCTTATGCTGGAGTATGGTCAACCTCTTCGGAGCCGGCGGTGGCGCCTCGTATATTAAAAACGGCAACTACTACGGCGCAAACTGGTTTTTCAAGTATTCAGGCATCAACGAATCCATGTCTGACGAAACGTTGATTGTTACGCTCTGCGACTTCGTTGTTAACAATGTTTCCAAGCGCTACCCCAAGCAACAGATATATTGGAAAGGATGGCAGAATCGCTACCGCAGCGAAAAAGAAGATTGCCTAAGTTACCTGAATGTTGACCGCTGGATCAACAGCGGCGGCCAGTGGTGGTACCGTCACGCCGACGGCTCCTACACACGTAACGACTGGGAATGCATCAATGGATACTGGTACTATTTCGATAGTTCTGGCTGGATGCAAACTGGATGGCTGAATCTCGACAATTCCCGGTATTGGCTCAATGGTTCTGGAGCAATGGCAACCGGATGGCAGAAAATTGGCGGCAGCTGGTACTACTTTAATGACAGTGGCGTCATGCAGACTGGATGGCTGAAGCTCAGCAACAGCACTTATTACCTCAACGGATCAGGCGCCATGCTCACCGGGTGGCAGTTAATCAACGGAAACTGGTACTACATGAACGGCTCGGGTGCCATGCTCACCGGATGGCAGTGGATCGGCAATGATTGGTACTATCTCTATAACAATGGCGTAATGAAAACGGGTTGGTTGGAACTCGGCGAAACCAAGTATTACCTTGATGGGTCTGGAGCCTTGAGAACAGGGTGGTTCAAGGTCGATAGCAAATGGTATTACGCCAATGATTCGGGATCGATGCAAGCAGGATGGCTGAAAACCGGCAACACCTGGTACTACCTCAACGGGTCGGGGGTTATGCTCGCCGGGTGGCAGTGGGTCGGAAGCGCCTGGTACTACCTCAACGGGTCGGGAGCAATGGCAACTGGGTGGCTGAAACTTGGAACCACGTGGTACTACCTCAACGGGTCGGGAGCCATGCTTACCGGGTGGCAATCCATCGGAGGAAAGTGGTACTACCTTGACGGCAGTGGAGCCATGAAAACCGGATGGTACAGGGTCGGCAGCAACTGGTACTATTCCAACCCCAGCGGCGTCATGCGCTACTCCACCTGGATCGGCGACTACTACCTGCTGGGCGATGGACGAATGGCAACCAACCGCTGGGTCGGGGGTTACTATGTGGGCGCCGACGGGAAATGGGTGCGATAAACCAGTCATCCCGTTTATTGTTTGTTCAAATTATTTTCATATAGCCGAATATTGAACTTATGTTCAATATTCGGCTATACTTATTTATATTGAACAAACCAACGGGGAGAAATCTTTGCTATCTAAGAATGAATTCAATGTGCTCGTTGCTCTTAATGGCACGCCATCCATAAGCCAGCGCGAAATAGCAAGCAAATCGGGTATTTCACTGGGAAGCGCAAACGCTGCGCTTAAATCACTCACCGAAAAGGGCATGGTCTCAAATGGCGCAATCAATGCAGAAGGCAAAGAAGCGCTTTCTCCCTTTAAGGTAGATAATGCAATCATCATGGCGGCTGGCCTCTCTTCGCGCTTTGCCCCTATTTCCTACGAAAAGCCCAAGGGCCTTCTTCGCGTTCGAGGAGAAGTGCTTATTGAACGACAAATCAGACAGCTCAAAGAGGCGGGCATTAATGACATTACCGTTGTTGCTGGTTACAAGAAAGAGTACTTCTTCTACCTCGAAGATACGTTTGGTGTAACCATCGTTATTAACCCCGAGTACGCATCGCGCAACAACAACTCTACCCTTATGCGTGTTCGCGAAAAGCTTGGCAATACCTTTATCTGCTCTTCGGACGACTACTTCACCGAAAACCCCTTCGAACCGTATGTGTATCAGGCATACTACGCAGCTCAGTTCTGCAAGGGCGAAACCCCTGAATGGTGCATAAAGGAAGGTCCGAACAAGCGAATTGCCGGGGTAACCATCGGCGGCTCCGATTCTTTGATTATGCTTGGGCATGTTTATTTCGATAAAGCGTTCTCCAAGCGTTTTTCCGAAATACTCGTCGCAGAATACGACCGCCCCGAAACTGCAGACAAACTTTGGGAGCAAATCTATATCGACCACATCAAAGAGCTCGATATGGTAGTGCGACCCTATCCCGATGGCATGATCAACGAATTCGATTCGCTCGATGAACTGAGGCTTTTCGACCCTGAGTTCATCCAGAACGTCGATTCAGAAGCCTTCGACAACATCGTTGCCACCCTTGGCTGCACCCGAGACGAAATTCATGACATCTACCCCTTGAAGCAGGGTCTTACCAACCTATCCTGCCATTTTGCCATCAACAGCGGGGAGTACGTCTACCGTCACCCCGGCGTTGGCACCGACAAGCTAATCAACCGCCAGGAAGAGACAAAGGCGCAGGAATTGGCCCGATCGCTGAAAATCGACGACACCTTTATCTATGAAGACCCTGCAAAAGGCTGGAAGGTTTCCCGCTTCATCCCCAACTGCGAACAGCTTGACCCTTCAAACCCTACCGACATCGAAGAAGCCACCTCTCTTATCAAAAAGCTTCACGGCTCTGATGCAAAATTGGCGCTTAGCTTCAACTTCTTCCAGAAGTCGTGCGACTACGCAGGCCTTATCGAACCCTCCGACCTTGACGCCATCCCCAACTTTCGTCAGCTGGAATCAGAGTTCGCGCATCTCTACGATCTATTTAGCGCCGACGGCGTAGGGCGTACCGTGCTTTGCCACAATGACTTCTTCTATTTAAATCTTTTGAAGGACGAAAAGGGCACTCTTTCACTGATCGACTGGGAATACTCCGGCATGGCCGATTTTTCACAAGACCTGGGAACCTTCATTGTTTGCAGTGAGCTTGACGAGGCGGCAGCAGACAAGCTTATCTCCCTTTATTTCGATAACCGGGCTTCCATTGAACAGCTTCAACATTGCTATGCCGCAGTTGCCTTTGCTGGCTGGTGCTGGTATCTCTGGTCCCTTTACAAGGAATCTCAGGGGGAATCGGTTGGAGAGTGGCTGTACATCTACTATCGCTACGCCAAGAAGTACCTTGACAAATCGCTGGCCCTCTATCAAACAGGCATCAACTAACGCAACCCCCTAGAAACCGACACCCTTTCGACAGGAGCAAACATGCAACAGAGCATTTCCAACCTGCAAAAACAGCGTCACCGCAAATACATGACAAAAGGGATAGCCTTCGCTGTGGCTTCTGGCATTTGCTACGGCCTGTATACGGCGTTTTTAACTCTGGGAGAGACACAAGGCGTATGGGCCGCATGGTTTGGTGGCGAAGGCTGGAACGGCAACGCACCCCTTAGCGCTTTTGCAATCACCTTCACCCTCGCCGCGCTTGCCGCGGGCTTGAACGATACGTTCAGCGGATTGTGGTCAGTGGCCATGTGCGCCAAGAGCGGTCAGCTGGGCGACCTTTGGAAAACAGTCAAGACGAAGCCCGGCTGGGTAATGATGGTTTGCGCAGCCATCGGCGGTCCGTTCGCCACCATTGCCTACGTGGTGGCGCTGAATTCAGCAACCGCAGCGGGCAACCCGGGCGTCATTGTGCCCATCGCTGCGCTTAACTGCGCAATTGGCGCTATTCTTGGCCGCGTGTTGTTCAAGCAAAGCCTTGAGGCCCATAAGGTTATCGGCATCCTGATTTGCCTTGCCGCTGCAGGCATTATTGGTGGCACCAGCTTTGCCAACATGGGCCCCGAAGCCTTGTTTGGCTGCTTGTTCGCCTTTCTTGCTGCGTTCGGCTGGGGCTTCGAGGGCTGCGTTGCGGGCTTCGGAACTATCCTGATTGACTACCGCATCGGCATTGCCATAAGGCAAATTACAGCCGGTGTTCTAGAACTGGCAATCGCCTTCCCTGTTCTTACCGCAATGGGCGATAGCATTGCTGCCGTGCCCGCTATCCTGTGCACGGCCGTTTCCGACCCCTCAATATTGATCTTCGCCGTGTCGGGCCTGTTTGCAATGCCAGCCTTTTCGTTCTGGTATAAGGGAAATTCCATGTGCGGCACCGCACTGGGCATGGCGTGCAACGGTATGTACGCCTTCTGGGGCCCTTTCTTCATCTGGATTGTATTGGGCGTCTTGAACATTGGCGGCTTGGCTGCCGACTACCCGTCCCTTTCCGCAATGCAGTGGATTGGCGCGCTTATCATGATTGCCGGCATCTTCTGCATTGCCATCAACCCCACAAAAAGTATCAAGGCGCATAAGGAGTAGCCAAAATGAAGAACAACCTGCCCCCCTTGCACTACGCCATTATCGAATGCTTCAGCCACGGCGAAGAGCTGAGCGCAAACGATGTTATCGCCGCACTCAAGGAAGATTACTCTGGCTACAAGCTGCTGAATGACAAGGACGTAGATGAAGCCCTGGCAACCTCACGAGAAAATGGGCTGCTTGAAGAGACAAAAATTGACGTTGATGGCGATGGCCAGCTTCGGATCTTCTACAAGATGACTGCTTTCGGAACGGATATGGTACGCCGCTACCTTGGTTAGGCGGCGTAGATGCGCGCAAGAAGGAAGTCGCGCATCGGACGCGTCTCATGATGCGCGACCATGAGACGCTCACGAGCGAACCCGTCACCTATCCCGGCTCCTTTGCATCGCGAAGAAACCAGGAACAGGGACACGCTGCGCAGCATTCTGCCGGGGTCGCACCCCAAGTTCGAATCACAAGTCGACCTGCCCGCCACCTCCTATATCCTTCTCCTAAAATCAAATTTCATGGATATTGGCATATACTGTCCGAATTGTGACCCAAGCAACAGGAGGGGATCGACGGCATCAACGACCAAACCCCAGTTTTCACAGTTGTTTCAGAAAAAGACAACATGAAACTTTAGAGGATAGACGATTAGCCGCAATGCCTCTTTCACTATAATTATTTAAGCAGTGTTTGGCTGCTATATACCTTAGAGCAGCCTCCCCGCTGTCGGGATTCGCTCTTTTAACCTTCTTGCCATTGAATCGGGATCGTCCGGTCATCCTAATCAGAAAGGCAGCTATGTCCGTAATCGGCAAACTCAAAACCATCCTGCCTGTCTCCTCCCGCTCTTTTCATGCGGCAGAAAAGCACTTTGTGGAGCAAAATGATTTAGTCAAAGACGAGCTATTCGATATTAAATCGAAGCAAGATGAGCTCTTTCGCCGCATCGAGCAAGCAGACAACGGCATCAACATGAATCTGAACTATAAGGTGGGCGAGGTGCTCTCCCCTACCCTTAAGTCTATTTCCGACGATCTCGATGCACATGACTCTCACATGAAAATGTTCGCCTGGGATGCGTATAAAAACGAAGGCGAAAGCATTGACGACGCCAAGAAACGCTTTTTTCGGTCCCTTCCACAAGCGACAGGGGGAATGCGCCTACTTCAGCTCGGATGCGCAAAGTTACTCTCGGAATTCGACGCTCTTTGCCAGGAAAACAGCATTCCTTATTGGCTGAACTTCGGCACGCTCCTTGGCGCCGTTCGCCATGGAGGTTTCATCCCTTGGGACGATGATGTTGACCTTGGCATATTGAGAAGCGATCTTACTAAACTAACTGATCTGATTGAACACAACGACCGATACCGTATCACCGTGGTATACGACAAGTTCGTCTACTGCCGTCAAATTCGGTTCTGGTATTCGGACATTGCCATCCCCTGCTTTCTGGACCTGTTTATTTACGACTGGACAGAGTCCGACAACAGGGATAAAGAAGAAGAGCATCGCAGGCTGCGCCGCAAAATGATTGCAGGAATCGAGGCAGACCCCTCCCTTCAATTCTGGTGCGATGAGCCTTACTATGCACAAGAAAACGATCAAGCCAGCGCGATCCAGCTGCAGTTCGATCAGTACATCGAGCAAGCGCATAGCGGAGGGCTGATCAGCACCTCCAAATCGCCCTATATCAGATGGTCTATCGACAATTTAGATGATGGGAAGCAGCGTTGGTGGACATACCGTTATTCTGATGTATTCCCCGTTAATAAAATTAAATTCGAAGGAATCAAATGCTCCGTCCCTAATAACCCTGACAGTTTTCTGACAAGCAGATACGGTGACTATATGGAGCTGCCCAAAGACATTCATTCTCATTTCCAGCACGTCAACCACGACAAGCTCGACTCTCCCGAAACAAAAGAAGTCTTCGAGAGACTGATCGGCAAAGAAGAGAGATAATGCTTACTTCTCGTTAGCCCCGAGCCTTTCTTTGACTTCCGTGGTGGATATACCTTGAGTACGGTCAAGGTACACTACATCACATAAATCCCTTAAATCCTCAAACCGGGCATCCCCCGCCCAATCGCTGCCCATGCAAACCGTATCAACATGGTATTCGGCAACATCAGAGCGCTTCTGAGCCCAATCGTTTTCAGGGATAACCAGGTCAACGTAGCGAATCGCTTCAAGCATCTCTTTACGCGTCTCATAAGGATAAAAGCTTTTCTTGCCTTTGATAGCGTTAAATTCATCGGTAGACAGTGCGACAATAAGATAATCGCCCAGTTGTGAAGCGCGCTGCAATAAACGGATGTGACCGTAGTGCAGGAGGTCAAATGTGCCATATGTCAAAACGCGCTTAAGACCAGGTTTACGCTGACCCAATTCACCAACCGGCTCTATTGTCACCATGGCTTCACGTGTATTTTGGTTGCTCATCTCGCAAATCCCATCTGCTTCACTCTACTAGTCGGATGCTTTGACAAGCAGCTCCTTGTCAAGATCGTTGAATCTGGACCTATCGCCTACGAAACGCAATTGCTTTTTGTTGCCGCCAACGTAAGTGATGCCATGAGCAACGCTATCGAGGTTCTGCGGGTCTTCCAGCAAAACAAGAGATCCATTCTTCGCCGCAAAGGAGCCAACCGCAAGTGCGTCTTCTGGATGCCAAATGGAAACAACGAGAAACGAGTCGGCATCAACGCTTCGCTCGATCCAGTTATTAATCAGCTCATTCGCATCATACTGGTCCTTGCCCACAAAACGATGAACAGCCGTAGAACTGCCGACAATTGGTGCAATGCCCGCATCGGGGAACGATTTGAAGCCGCCGATGATAAGCGCCTCTTCTTTCCGCGATGCCATTTCGCACATCTTCAGCGAAACCGGCTCTTCACCGAGTTTAACCAGAACGGGACATTTTTTTGAATACAGATAAGGGGAGAGCGAAGCCAAATCACCCAAACAGCCATCGTAGGTCAGGGCAATACCTGCACCCCAAAAAGCATTCGCTTCGCCGTATTCGTAGATCGCCCAAGACAATTCACGGGCATCTTTGCCTTCAATCGCGGTAACTGCAGCCAATGGCAAGGCTGCCTTTACCTCCTTGCGAACAGCGTCCATATCAACGGTTCCGCCATCCAGCACATACGCCGTCTGCGGGTTGAGTCTAGTCAACTCCTGCGCCGTAATGTCAGGCATGTTTCCGTTCTGAGTAAGAAGGATAGGCGCATCAAGCGCACCGGCAAGGCCATTCGCAATCAGCGGCACCATTTCATGCTCACCCGATGCAAGAATTACGGCCTTTGCGCCATCGGGGTAGCAACGGCTTGAAAGCTTCGCCGCAATGCCATAACGTGTGTCCGCTTCGATAGATTCGATGCCACTCATGTCGGGCTTTCTGGGATCCTGCAAGGTTTCGAACACAATCTGCTCCGATTCCTTGCTGCCCACATGACCACCCAGCACACGATAGGTCTGGCACACTTCCTTCGCCGTGCCCGCCATGCGCAGATGGCCCTTTTCAATCCATACCGCCTTGTTGCACAAGCGCTCGATCTGGTCGTTGTTGTGCGAAACGATAAGCACCGTCACACCATGTTCCTTGATCAACTTCGTAATGCGGTCTTCGCACTTCTTCTGGAACATGAAGTCGCCCACGGAAAGCACTTCGTCCACGATCAAAATCTCGGGCACGATAACCGTGGCAATAGCAAAGGCAATGCGCGCCACCATGCCGGAAGAATAGTTCTTCATGGGCATGTCCAGGAACTTTTCCACCTCGGCGAATTCAACGATATCGTCAAAATTTTCTTCAATGAACTGCTTCGAATAGCCCAGCAGCGCACCGTTCAAGTAGATGTTTTCGCGCGCGGTAAGCTCCATGTCGAAACCAGCGCCCAGTTCAATGAGCGGGGCGATATTTCCACTAACCGTACATGATCCTTTGCTGGGCTCCAATACGCCGGCAATAATCTTCAGAATGGTGGATTTGCCGGAACCGTTCGTGCCCAGAATACCGAACACATCGCCCTGCTTCACTTCGAAGGAAACGTCGTCAAGTGCACGAAATTCCTTAAAGCGCAATTCGCGCTTAGCGGCGGCGATTACGTATTCTTTGATGCTGTTCAGCTGTTCGCTTGCCATGTTGAAGATCATGGACACATGGTCCACTTTGATCATGGTTTTCTTTGATGAATCGTCCGCAAGCTCGGATTCGATTTCCAGAACGCTGGTGTTCACGTTTTCGGGCATGGTTGTTCCTTAAACGTAGAGAATGAACTTCTTTTCGGTCTTCTTGAAAATAAGCAGACCGATAGCGAATGCAGCCACTGCCATGCCCAGGCACAGCAGGTTTTCCTGCAAGCCGGGCACCGTGCCGCTCAGGATAAGGTCACGGAAGTAAGTTACGTAGTGATACATAGGGTTGTACTGCATGATGGGCGCCGCCCAATCAGGCAGGATTTCCACGGGGTAGAACAGCGGCGTGGCATACGTCCATGCGGTGATAACGACGCCCCACAGGTGGCATACGTCGCGGAAGAACACCGAAAGGGCGGAAAGGGCCATGCCCACGCCCGCGCTGAATAGCACCACGTATAGGAGCAGCAGCGGCAGGGCAAGCAGGCTAACATGCGGCATAACTTGGAAGAAGATCATTACCGCAGCTACAGCGATGAGAGAAATGCAGAAGTTCACCAGCTGAAACAGCACTTTTTCCAACGGGAAGATAAGCTTTTCAATGCGGATCTTCTTGATAAGCGAAGAAGATTCGATGATTGAATTCATGGCGCCCGAAGTGGAATCGGCCATGAGGGCGAACATGACGTTGCCCAAGATTACGTACAGCGGGTAGTTTTCAATGCTGAACTTGAAGAACGTGCTGAACACAACGGAAAGTACGATCATCATGAGAAAGGGGTTCAGAACCGACCACAGAACGCCCAGGGCGCTGCGGCGGTACTTCAGCTTGAAGTCCCTGGATACAAGGGACGTTATGGTGAACCAATTCCTTCTGGCATTAGCGCTTGAGAGCATATTTGGCATTAATGCAGTTCCTTATCGTTTAGTGGTTGCGCAGGGGCCGGTGCCTTTGCGGTTGGCACTCGACGCGACCTAAATAATCACGATGTTTCATTGTAAAGGGTATTGGCGCACGCTTGCCAGCCTGCACGGTTTTTGCGGAAAATGGGGCACGATTCGCAAGGTATGCTCTTAAAAGCACTTTTCCGCTCTCACGAAATGCTGGCTCCACTCTTTCAGGGTCTTCTTCGCTTTTCGGCAGTCCTTTTTTATCAGCGATTCCCGCTTGCGGACCGACTCACCGTCCACTCTGTCCTGAATGCCATGGACCAAATGAATAGTCCCCCCTTCTTCGTAAAAAACAAATGAGCCTCCATCGGGTCCAATTCGAACATAGGAGGGGTGCCTACTAAGCATCCTGTAAAAGCTTTTTGAGACACCTCCTATGTGCTTTTGAATAGCGCTCAGAAAAGAGGAATAGAGATCCCTTATCTCGTAATTAAATTCTTCAACATAATGCCCAAGGGAAAGCTTAATAGGTCCATCAAGCTCGTCGATCCGATAAGCCCATTTATCCATAGAGGCAATAATCTTAGGCTTTGCGCTAAAATGGGCCGGTTCTCTCAATTGACCCAAATCAAAACATGCATAAAGCCTCTTCCCATTGCTATAGGTTGACACAACCGTCTGCCCATGCTGAACATAGTTTCTTAGTTCGTAGAAAAGATAGTAGGCTTGTTTCTTGTCGTATTTTTCCGATGCTGCCTGTTTATACCTCTGGCATGCAAACGAATCCTTTCCCGTTTCCGCTTTAAGGATCCCTTCCATAGAATCAGCGAGATTCCTTCCTGCAGATATGTAGTTCGCCACATATCCGTTTACCGCAACGCCAACAGAATCACTGGAGGCGCAGGACGCTAACGAACCCACAGAATCATCGTAGCCAACACAAAGCCCCTTCTTGTATTGTTGGTAATTCCATTCGACAAGTTGGTAAAGCTGATACACCTCGATCCAGTCTCTAGTCATATCTTGATAAGCTCGGACGATTGCGATGTCATCACCAGAAACCGCCTCTCCATTCTCGATGGCATCTTTCAATTCGTCTGACACATTTTGATATTTAAGGACCTCTAAGGTGTTCATTTGTTCCCTTCCGCCAATGATCAAGAGGCGACACTGGAATAAATGGAACGGGAAAGGGGATCGACATCCCAATTATGCGCACGTCCGTTTAATCCAGCGATTATTCGCATAAACTCATACGTCGCCTTTCAGCTTCCATAAGGATGTTCAATTTCGACAAGCTAACGGCAATGGTTTTCGGATATCAAGTCAAGCCCATTCGGATCATGAGCCGAGCTATCTATTGGAAATCACCTCCTATAGAGGCGATTAGTTCATCGACATTGGTGTTGGGCAATTCGGTCATTGACCGCTCGCCAAGCTCCCTTCTTATTGAATCTACATTCCTCTTCGCCTCTGACAGGCAAGAAAAAACCCTTTGATTTGATTAAGGGCACAATCGCTAAGCCCTCAAATTCTCGCAGCCCACCATCAACGAACTTCCTACCCCATCTTCTGCAAATTCAACGAGTAGAACCTTTGCCTACCCTTGCGCGTCTCTCTCAAAAACCCTAGCTCTTTAATAAGCTTGCGCTTCCTTGCCATTGTGGGCTCGGACATCTCGGCTGCCGCACACAGCTCTTCAGTAGTTGCACCGTTTTCCGAAAACAGCTCCGCTTGAGCAAGAATGAACGCAACTCGCCAAAGACCGGCGTCCTCTTCTTTGGTAGCGATTGCGCGATTTACCGCCCCAACCGCATCAGCCAAATCGCTCTGCTTCGCCTGCAGCGAATCCAGCATGCTTCCCATCGCATCAACCACCAGCCCCGAAAAGGAAATCACAAAAGGCGTTATATCTCCCTTATTCAGCGGATGCTCGCAAATCGAAAACCCCTTGTAATATTTTTCGATACGCTCTTTCACGGAATACGAAAGGCGATACCCGACTATAGGGCTAAAGCTGCGAGAAAGGACATAGCTGCTGATGAACCTGTTGGTTCGCCCATTGCCATCGTAAAACGGATGAATATAGGCGAACAGAAAATGGAACACCGACACCCGCACAAGCGCGGGAATGGCCTCATCAGTAAGGATCAACAATGCCTGATTCATCAGTTCAATGATCTTTGATTCGGGTTCAACGCCCTGGTGTATCGGCTTATGTGAGGCATCCAGAACGTTTACTGGTCCCTTGCGGAAGAACTGACCATCGGGCACATGAGACGGATCATCGCCTTTTACTTCATCGAGAACCAGCTCGTCATACAAAGCACGCACATCAGCGCAGGTAGCGATAGGAATCGTTTTACGCACTCTTAGCGCATGATATTTTTCAACAATGCCAAAGAACCTGCCCGTTTTGTCCTTTTCGGCGAGCATTTCAAGGGCATCGTCGATTTCCCTGCGCGTCGAGTGAACTCCTTCGATTCCGTTAGTAAGCACGATTTCGTCAATAAGGCATTTGTCCATGTATTGCTCAATGGCCCTCTGCGGCAACATCCCTATGGTGCGGTCAATGTCTCTATCAAGCTCCATCGCCTTGATAATTAGCTCGTAAATCGCGGAGTCCATTACGTAGAATGCTTGATTCCCGCTTATCTGAAAGTTAAGACGCACGGCGTCCTTGGAATTAAAGCGCTGCTCGTACACGAGCCTGGCGTCATTTTCTGAGATATGAAATAGGGTTCTTAGGTCCCGATATTTTGACGACATGAGACACCATCCCGAATAGACCAAAAATGTCGGTAATTATTTGGTCTATTGTCGCATATCTTACGAATAGGCCAAAAAATCAGCCTATTTTTTGGTCTATTCGAGCGAAAACGAGCAATTGACCAAAATTCTTTGGTCTATTTTGGTCAATCGAGGGCGCTACCGTTCGCGACAAGCGACAGCACCGCGACGCAATATCGCCCCTAAACGACACCTGTGCGACACTGTCGCGACAGTTTGGCGACAGTGTCGCATAGGTGTCGCACTGGGGATATAGAGACAAATCCCGTTTTCCCAGTTTTGCATGGCACACAAAAAAGCCTCGCTTACACGATTCATTCACTGCAAGCGAGGCTCTGTCCGCTAAGCGGGAAAACGATACCTGTCCCTATATACCCGCCTGGCTTATTTCCCTGCAGCTTTCAGCGCTGCCTTGGGACCCGCCACCAGCAGATAGTACAAGCCCTTGCGCAGCGGCGTGGGATCGTTGGGGAAAAACTGCTCGAAACGCTTTGGGTGCTCCATCAGGTAACGCAGGTTCGCGTTCTGATAGTCGCTGAACAGCGAGCGATCATACGCACCGCCCCTGAACCCGGCACGCAAATCCTCATGCATCCTAACCACAAATTCACGACGCTGCTCCGGCGCCAAGCGCGCAAAGTTCCACATATAGCTGTCATAACGCAGCCTGAACAGGACTTTTCTCAAATCATCGCAATCAGGGTCGTTCTTGATGAAGCGCTCGGCCATGTCGAATTCCTTGCACACGCACATCACTTTTTGCGCGTCGTTCACAGAAGACGCCTCGTTGTCTTGGCGGTAATGTAGAATAGCCTCTTCGGACATAACAACCTTCTGCGCGGTTACCCACACCTTGAACTGGAAGCCCAGGTCTTGGAAGCTTGCACCTGCCGTTTCAAGAAAACGCACGCCCTTTTCAACCAGCATTTCGCGACGATACAGCGCCGACCAAATGGAGGGAATGCAATAGAATACCTCGCGAACATCGCGCGGATTGAAGGGGGCGTCCGTCATAGGGGGTTTGCACACACTTATAAGCTGGTTGCGTTCCTTGGGCGTGCTCCAGTAGAACCAATAGTTGGCCTTAGCAACATCGACAGGAGCATCGGCGCTTGAGTTCCTCACCAGGCCGTACAGCAACTCCAGAGCATTCGGCTCAAAGAAATCGTCGGGCTCCAAAATGCCAATGTACTCGCCACGTGCGGTGTCGATGCCCAAGTTCATTGACGCGCCGTAACCGGAATTATCCTTATCAATCAGGCGAAAACGCTGGTCTTTTTCCATATAACGCTTGATGATATCCAGAGAACCATCGGTACTGCCATCGTTGATGCACAATGCTTCGAAGTCGGTAAACGTCTGAGCAATCAGCGAATCAAGCGCCTGCTCCAAGTACTGCTCGGAATTGCAAATGGGCACCAGCACCGAAATAGCAGGTGCAGGCCCTTCAGGTGCAAGGCTGATCTTCGCGCTCGCACGCGCCGCATTCGCACGCGCCTGCTGCTGAGAAATCTGGTTCTTGCCCTTTTTCTCGGTCTTCGTGGCAGCGTTTCCGCCACCGGCGCTCTTCGCGTTATTCTTCTTAGCCATTCCCTGCCCCTCTCAAATCAATTAGGTAAAAGTATACCGTTCATACAAGAAGCAACCACAGAGCATATTTCAGCTGCCGCGAATCACGTCAAGCAGTCCGCAGGCCTGCGCGTCCCCGACAGCCGCGAATTACGTCGGACGTCCTTGGCTGCCGCGCCCTCACGAGCGTCGCAATCGCGCCGAACATCCACGGGCGTCATACGTCCAGGGTCGGCACAAATCGCGGTGGGCGCTCCACGCCTCCGCCAACCCAAGCGTTCAACGACACGCACGGACATTCGCCACCCCGCCCATTGCGCCACGAACTTCACGGCAAAGCTTCAACACTTGATTAATTCCTCGCAAACGAGGTGCTTTCCTCAAGCGCATCGCATAGAATCGGACTAATGCAGAACGCGTTCACAAAACGGCGCCAGCAGAGCGCAACACTATTCGCCTCAACGCGTTATTGAAGCCCGCCGCCAACAAGGAGGTTCTTATGAAACTTGGATTCATCGGATGCGGAAATATGGCCAAAGCCATGATCAAGGGAATTATCGCTAGCGGTGCTGTTGCGCCTGGTGAAATCTACGGTTCCAATACAACGCCGGAACACGCCGCTGCCGTAGCCGAAGAATTCGGCATTAACGCTGGCACTAACAACATCACCGTCGCCGAAAACGCCGACATCCTGTTCCTTTCCGTAAAGCCCTACCAGTACGAGGCCGTTATTGCCGAAATCCGTGGAGCAATGCGCCCCGAACAGACCGTCGTCACTATCGCCCCCGGCAAGACCATCGCTTGGCTGGAAGAACAGTTCGGCGCGCCCGTCCGCATCGTACGCACTGCGCCGAACACACCCGCACACGTGCTGGCAGGCGTTACCGCCTACTGCCCCAACAGCTTGGCAACCGCTGAAGACGTCGCCGCCGTCGAATGCCTGCTTGCCAGCTTCGGCACCACCGTTGAACTGGAAGAATCGCAGCTCGATGCCGCAAGTGCCATCGGCGGCAGCTCACCCGCCTATGTATATATGTTCATCGAGGCCTTAGCAGACGCAGGCGTGGCCGAGGGCCTGAAGCGCCCGCAGGCTTACCAGCTTGCCGCACAGGGCGTACTGGGTGCTGCAAAACTCGTGCTCGAATCCGGCAAGCATCCCGGCCAGCTGAAGGACGAGGTGTGCTCGCCTTCCGGATCCACCATTCGCGGCCTTGAGGTTCTGGAAAAAGGCGCATTCCGCGGCACCGTCATCGATGCACTGCGTACCACCATCGAAAAGGCACGCGCTCTGTAACGCAAACGGGCGCGGTTGGGTGCCTGCACTTGCCTACGCCTCGCAAGCAACAACCCCGTTACAAACCGTTGCGCGAATGCTTCCTTTCTTGACATGCCGCGCGCACATACTAGAATCCGTATTAGCACTCCACATGTTGGAGTGCTAATTACGTTTATAGGCGCTTGCGTGCCGTCATTTCGGCACCGCAAGCGCACGGCAACGAACCAACGTTTGCTTGCAGTTCGCGGGTGCAAGCCGCTACGCAGCACAGGTGTCACGACGTCAGGCACAACACCTAACTCGGCGCCGCGTCGGCCGTATCGCCTGGGCTCGAAGCCGCGCCAACTGCAGCGGGCCCTCGCCGCAGCACCAACCGCGAGCGGCCTAGCAGCCCGCCGCCGCGCCGACAGGCAAACGTACATAACAGGCCATGAAGGAAGGATCTGAATGAAGCAATTCAAAACAGAAAGCAAAAAGCTCCTTGATCTGATGATCAACTCCATTTACACCAACAAGGAAATCTTCCTGCGCGAGCTTATCTCCAACGCATCCGATGCGGTTGACAAGCTCTACTTCAAGAGCCTCACCGACACCACCATCGCTGTTTCCAAGGATGATCTTTCCATCAACGTGGCATTCGACAAGGATGCTCGCACCATCACAGTTTCCGACACGGGCATTGGCATGACCCGCGAAGAGCTGGAAACCAATCTGGGCACCATCGCTCATTCCGGCAGCCTCGAGTTCAAGACCGAAAACGCCGAACAGCAGGGCGAAGACGTAGACATCATCGGCCAGTTCGGCGTGGGCTTCTACTCCTCGTTCATGGTTGCCAAAGAAGTTACCGTAACCTCCCGCGCATACGGCGAGCCCGAAGCCTTCACCTGGAAGTCCGATGGCATCGAAGGCTACACCATCGAGCCCGCCACCGCCGAAGAGGCCGCCGCACTGGGCGCCGACCACGGCACCAGCATCACCCTGCACCTGAAGGACAACGCCGACGAAGAAGAGTACGACGTATTCCTGGACCAGTACGAGCTCCAGGCCCTCATCAAGCAGTACAGCAACTACGTGCGCTACCCCATCCGCATGGAAGTGGAAGAACGCAAGCCGCTGCCGAAGCCCGAAGATGCTGGCGACGACTACACGCCCGAATTCGAAACGGTGCGCGAGGTTAAAACCATCAACTCCATGATCCCCATCTGGAAGCGCCGCAAGTCTGAGGTGTCCGACGAAGAGTACGCCACCTTCTATAAGACCGACTTCCACGATTTCGAGGATCCGGCCCGCACCATTTCCGTTCACGCAGAAGGTGCGTTAACCTACGACGCGCTGCTGTTCATCCCCAAGCGTCCGCCGTACGACTTCTTCAACAAGGACTACGAAAAGGGCCTGGCACTGTACAGCTCCAACGTGCTGATCATGGAAAAGTGCGCCGACCTGCTGCCCGACTACTTCAGCTTCGTAAAGGGCGTTGTTGATTCCCAGGATCTGACGCTGAACATTTCCCGCGAAACGCTGCAGCAGAACAGCCAACTGCGCGCTATTGCCAGCAAGCTCGAAAAGAAGATCAAGAGCGAACTGGAGAAGTTCCTGAAGAACGACCGCGACGGTTACGAAAAGTTCTTCAAGGGCTTTGGCCGCAATTTGGAATACGGCATCTACACCAGCTACGGCATGAAGAAGGATGTGCTGGCTGACCTGCTGCTGTTCTACTCCGCCAAGCAGCAGAAGATGGTGACGCTGGCCGAGTACGTGGAGGCCATGCCGGAGGACCAGAAGTCGATCTTCTTCGCAACGGGCGAAGCTATCGACCGTCTGGCGAAGCGCCCCATCGTGAACACGGTGCTGGGCAAGGGCTTCGACGTGCTGCTGTGCCCGCAGGACGTTGACGAGTTCTGCTTCATGTCGATGAACGAGTACCAGGAAAAGCCCTTCAAGAACGTTGCCGGTGGCGATTTGGGCCTGGAGACTGAGGACGAGAAGAGCGCGGCCGAAGCAATTACGAAGGAAAACGAGGGCCTGTTCGCCGAAATGCAGAAGGCACTCGATGGCAAGGTTAAGCGCGTTGCCGTTTCCGCCCGCCTGACCGATACCCCTTCCTGCGTAACCGCAGAAGGTCCCATCACGCTGGAAATGGAAAAGATCTTGGCGCAGGGCCCCGACGGCGAGCACGTAAAGAGCGACCGAGTGCTCGAACTGAACGCCGAGCATCCCGTATTCAAGGCAGTGCAGAAGGCGTTCGAGGATGGCGATACCGAAAAGGTGCACCTGTACGCCACGATTCTGTACGATCAGGCGCTGATCACCGAGGGCCTGCCCATCGACGACCCCGTGGCCTACACCCAAGCCGTCTACAAGTTCATGGCGTAAGTGGGAAAGTAGGGACAGGTATCAAAATCCCAGTTGCCAGCAAAGACGCGTCCAATTTTTACGGGCGCGTCTTTTTGCGTTTAGGGCGACACTTCATACGCTAAAGAGGAAAGCGAGATCGGTTTGGCGTTCCCGGGCTGGCAGCGACTGCCACTGCCGAAGGGCTTTACACTGGCTGCCGATGTGTGGCGCTAGACATACGTCATCAATGACGAGGCAAACGCTCAGGCCGTTTGATCAAATGTTATTTCTTGGCAGAGCCCGAGGGCGACTCGAGCATCTGAAGGCATTTGCGTCCCAAAGAAGTAATTTGATAAGAATCTGAAGAATTGATTTTTTCGAACTTAGGAGCTTTAACCGCCTTGGACTTCTTTGCCGTCTGCTGCTTTACCAACTCAATCACAGTCGCCTGAAGCATCGTTTGGTTCTTTTCCCTTTTTAGATCATTTTTTCTGCTTAGCAACCCGAAACGAGCCAATTTCTCGCGCACAAAACGATACTGCACCTCGTCGATACCTTCTTCTCGCATTAGAGTAATCGGGTCATCGTTTTCGCCAGCATTGTCAATATAAGCTAGCTTATAAAGGCGGAGAGTTCTGATATCGAGCATGCTCAGGTCAGCAAGATTATTAAATAGAGTGAAAAACATATCCTCGCTCGATTCGGGAACACCCATTGAATTCACAAAAGCCCAGGTGCAGCATCGAACTTTTTCTTCCTGGTTCTCATCCACAATCGTGTCGAGGTAAGCATCCCTGTATTCCTCGGAATACTTGCGGCGATCTTTCTCTTCCAGCATTTCCAAACGAGAATTAACCTCGTCCATTGACTTTCTCAACTCAAGCAAAGCCGTGCGAATATTTCGCTCGGTTCTCCTCGCCTTATACCCCTGAGCAGCAGCATACGCCCCAGGCGCCAAAGCGCCCATCAGCCCTTCTGCAACGGCAAGCGCAGCGCCACCAAAGGCCAACTCATTCACAAAGGATGCAATCTCCGCCGCATGACCAGCACCCTCTTCGCAGATAGCGTCTGCCATCGAAGCTGAGGCGTCTTTTACGATGGCAAACGCTTTACTCTCCCTCATTTTCCACCTCCATAGACACGCTATCGAAATCAACTGATCATCAGCAATGGGCATGAATCAACAATTGGTGCAGTCCCCCTTACCTGGCTTTCTCCCTTTCGTAAAAGTGAACGTCCCAATGTTTGCGATCTGCAACGCTGGCGATTTCCGAAAGGTCTTTAAGAGTCACATTCAATGGCGGCTCAAGCGGCACCACAATCTCCAAGACCATGACCTTTTCGGCAGGAGCCGCATTTCCTCCATCCGAAGAAACAGATTTCGGCTCAACCATCGATCCTTCTTGAGGCAAAATTCCTGCTTTTCTGGTCAGCAGCCTAAAGAACCCCGCATTTTTTTTCGCAACAGACTTCGTAACTTCGCCGTATCCCATAAGGAACGGAACAAGATCCTCACTCATGGGGTCGGAAAAGAATCGGGCGATTCCCTCTGGAAACTGTTCCGAAATAATTTCTCTTACTGTTTCTTCCCTCGTACCCCGATCCGCCCATCGCCTTCCCAGATCAGTAGGAAAACCATCGCAGTCTACTAGCCCAATCTTCCTGAGCGTCGAGATACTCTTTTGAGCATTATCCGCTGAAATAGAACCATCGCTATATGCGGGAACAGAATCCTTGTCAATGCAACGGCAATTTTGATCGTTGATCATTTCAGTAACCACACTCAGAACATTTTCCGACAAATACAAAGAGGGCATTACAGACATATGATCACTTCCTCCTGCATCATCAACTCACTTTACGGCATTACCATACCGTCTATTGTAGAGAAATGCTAGACCTTTAAATAGGAATCAAATTAGATGGATATTTAGTTTGCTAAATTTACCAGGCTATTTTGTACTGGTCTACAGCGAGCGTCAGGAGACGATCAAGAGACCGTTATTTTATATGAGAATTGATGATATCTCTATTGATCTCCGATCGAGCAATAGAGTAGTCTATGAGTGATAGGAATATGGGCAAAAAAATACCCCCGTGTTTCGCATGAATGCAGAGGCGTCGGGGGTTTCAGCACGTGTAATTATATCATTCCAACCGTTTATATAGTCTGGAATTAAATGCAGCACCAAAACCAAACACATATCAACATAAATCTCAAAGTGGGCAAAGGCGCGCCCTCCTTCCTCTATCGAACGCTAGAAAATGCTCTTTCCAGGGGAATCTCTACTTTTAAAGTCCGAATTCAAAATCCCGAAAAGGGAATTTATCCTAATTTCTGTGTCCCAATCGCGGGAATAGTCAGGCACTTCGAGGAAGCGCACGCGTGCACATTTCTGTCATCAAAATCCCTCGACGAGAAACATTACGTGGGCAGAACAGGCATATTGCACCCATACGAAGATCCCAGTTCGTCCAAGAAAAACCACTTCCTCGACAAGATATGGCTGTTCAACGAAAGCAATCAATACCAGATTGTCGAGGGAATCCGATTATCGCTTCAGCAATCGACCATACTTTCAAAAGGCCTGCTCAATTGCATTGAACTGTGCCTAAACGAGGTAATGGACAACGTTTTAGTTCACTCGTGCACTGGCTTTGATGACTCTTCTCCATATGGATTAGCCATGGCTCAGGTCCATCCAAGCGGGAACAGAATCGCTATCGCCGTCTACGACAACGGTATCGGAATGATGAACTCGCTGAAAAACGGCGGCGTTGCCGTCAGGAGCCCCGAGGAGGCAATTACTTCTGGACTCCAAAAAGGCATCACCGATGGAAGAGGAAAGGGAAACGGCCTTTGGCTCCTCAATGAAATCGTCAAAGAAGGCGAAGGCTCTCTTGAAATTACGTCTAGCGGTGTGCGCTACTCTCTATGGCATCAACGTTTCCCTAACGAACAGGGCTTTCCTAAAGGCTCCTTTTCTAAGGTCTCATCGGCTACCAACAGAGCCACCCTGGTAGACTTTCAAATCTGCACAGATAAGGCACTTGGCATAAACCGAATAATGGGAGAATGCGGCTTTACCGATCTGTGGAAAGAAAGCCACGAAGACCCCGAGAACGAAATCGACCATAGGCTTTCTGTTCTTAGCGATTCAGCCGGATTAGGGACAAGGTACGACGCAAGCGGTTTTCGTATGCTCGCAATCAACACAATGAATGACACGGAGGGTGCGGTTATACTCGACTTTTCCAACATCGAAATTATTAGCTTCTCATTTGCCGATGAGGCAATCAGAAAGCTACGAGATGCGGTGGGGGCAGAAGCATTCCGCGATCGATTTAGGCTAACCGGACTGAATGATAACTGCAGAACGATAATCAACCTGGTGATGAGCGATACAAGCAATTCATAATTGTCTCAGATGAGAAACCCAGGTTGGACATAGGAACAGTCACCGTTCACCCGCCCAACAAACAGAGTCTCGCTTGCCGCCAATTGCACAAGCGAGGCTCTGTTTTTGTGTGTTATGCCCAGGTGAGAAAACGGTACCTCCCTATATGCCCCCTATTCAGCTTCTTCGGGTTCGGGCTCTTCCTCGAAGCGGACGTCAATCTTGTCGATGCGCAGGCCGTCCATCACACGAGCCATCATCGTGATCTTCGTGCCCTCGTGATGCAGCTCGTACGAATCGCCCTCGGCAGGGATCTTGTCCAGCAGGTCGAGCATCAAGCCACCCGCGGTCTCGTAGTCGAACACGGGCACGGGCTCAAATCCAATGAACTCAACGAACTGGTCAACCGGCAACGAGCCGTCAACCAAGTAATGATGCTCGCCCACCTTCAAGATCTCGTCCTGATCATCGTGCAGATACTCGTCTTCCATGCGGCCGATAATCTGCTCGACCACATCGGTCATGGTAACGATGCCGGACGTGCCGCCATGCTCGTCAACCACCACGGCGATTTTCGTGTGCTTAGCCTGCAGCACCTGCAAAAGCTTCGCGATGGAAATGCTCTCCGGCACCGCCTGAATCGAGCGGATTTTCAGGTCCCTCATCGTGGAGCCCTCGGGCAGCAGATAAGCATCCTTGATGTGCACGAAGCCCACGATGTTGTCCTTGTCCTCGCGGAACACGGGATAACGCGTGAATTTGTTCTTCCCCATGAAATCGAGATTCGTTTCAAGGTCATCGTCGTAGTCGATGGCCAGCACCTCGGTGCGGGGCGTCATAATAGCCTTCGCGTCCTTGTCGTCCAGGTCGAAAATGTTGTCCAGATACTGGTACTGATCCTGCTCGATAGATCCGCTCTCAGCGCTTTCTTCAAGCAACAGCTTAATTTCTTCCTCGGAATAAGCCTCGGTTTCATTCTTGGCATCGTGGCCAGTCAAGCGCATAACGCCATTGGTGGTAGCGTTAAACAGCCACATGATGGGATACGTAATGCGATAGAACGCATGAAGCGGACCCGCTGTGTGCAGCGCGTAGGTTTCCGTCTTCAGGATAGCCATGCTCTTAGGGATGAGCTCGCCGGCCACCACATGCAGCGTGGTCATGATGAAGTAGCCAATACCCACCGAAATAACGGTGACAGCCGTGTCAGGCAAGCCAAAGAACACGAAGATCGGGTGAAGCAGCGCGGCAAACGCGGGCTCGCCCAGCCAGCCCAAAGCCAGCGAAGCCAGCGTAATACCAAGCTGGCAAGCCGAAAGGTACTCGTTAACGTTGTCGGCCATCTCGAACGCACGCTTGGCGCCCTTCTTGCCTTCTTCCACCAAAATCTCAATCTGCGATTTACGCACGCGCACCAAGGAAAACTCGGCGATAACGAAAAAAGCGTTCATCAATAGGAACAGAACCACCAGTATCAAACTTAACCAAATAGGCATCTAGGTACAAAACTCCTTGCGTAAGCGGGTGAGAAGCGGCATCGCCATCTCTCACTGCGGGGACGAGAAACGGATCGGCCATTTCTCATTGCGGGAACAGAATCGGAAAAGAGGGCCAGCCTGCTTTTCCGCTAATGGGGAATCGGTGCGCTTTGCACCCTTTCCGAGAAAACCGAAATTACACGGCCATCTCCCCCTTTGGGAAGGGCATAAGGCGCGTTACGTCCGCCAACAAGGAAAGGCGCTTGCGCACGTCCAGACATAAGCCACACGCAAGGAAGAGCCGCAACGCTGTTTGCGCTGCGGCATCTGAATACAGAAACGCAGCCTTTTCTTCACACGAAGACAAAGACCGCGCGGGACCAAAAAGAGAATCATTGCATTGTGCGGTGCGTTTTCGGGTCGAGCAACATCGACCGCCGCCGTCGGAGTCGTTCACGACAGCTTCATCTCCTATTCTGATGGCCGCCGCCATCGTTGGTCCCACAACCCGTTTTGCGTAAACAGGCACGATATCTTTCAGAATAGTACCGCGGAACAACGGCAATTCAACGAAACACCATCACAGCGCCACGTTTTCGACGGCAAACGACACAATCCCGCCGCTTCGGCCGTAATGTGGACGGGGCGACGAAGCCGCGGGCGAGAAGAGGCTGCACGCAGGCGTGAGGTAGCCCACCGCCGATGCCGTCGCTTCGCCCGCAACACAGACGCGGCAACGGAGCCGTGGGTGTCACCCTCATGCGAAGCGCTAACCAATTCAACAACGCGCGCCGCCGCGGAACGAACGCACAAGGCAAAGACGGCGCGTGAAAGGCGAGAGGCAAACCCAACGACGCGAAGCGAATGCGCTTACCTCGCATAGGGCGCCGCGGAACGTACGCGCCTCACGCAGGAGGGGGGGGCAACGAGCGCGTCTCACGCGAGAGCAGGCGCAGCAACAGGAGCATCGTGCGCGTGAGCGGGGACAGCTCAAAGCTGCATGAGATGAACCCGCGAAAGCACCGCGCCGCCTCGCACAAAGCGGGGGGCGTGCGCGAGCCGCATGCGCTGCGCCGGTACCCCTCGCCCCGCCTCGCCCCTCGCCTCGCCCGCAACTCCCAAACGAAACACCCAGGAATGGCAAGATTCGCGCGTCGTGCATGATTCGAGGGGTCTGTGCAGCAAAAAAGGCTCCTTCCTGGCAAGATATTCACGTGATGCATCCTCCGACGGCGATTTGCAGGGCTTTTCGGATACATGGCGCGCGAATCTTGCCAAAGTCAGCTCATTTTGGATGCATGGCGGCGATATGTTGCCAGGAAGGGGCGCTTTTCCCGTCCGAGGCACCTTTTGGGATACATGAAGCGCAAAACTTGCCACGGATTGCCGCCCGGGAACGCACCAGGGCGAAATATTGCCATCGCCAGGCACCCGAGAACGCACCGTGGCGTCGCGGAGGCGGGAGATGCCGCGCGAACGGAACATCGGCCAATTCAACACCACGCGCTGACACGTCCAAGAAACCATGAAAATATTTTGGTACCTTCCGCCAAGAAACGGCGCTGAAAACGTGCTCGCGTAGTATGGCGAACATGAGCAAAAAAGATACTTACCTCAACGACACAGACGGGCGCGATGACGGCACCGAGCCATCCGGGCATGGCAGCGCGGCATCATCGGAACACGACGGCAACAAACCGTCCCAACGTGGCGACGCCGACTCATTGAAGCATGGCAACGCCGAACTGTCCGATCACGACAGCGCAGCCTCGCCGGAGCGCAACAACACCGCTTCGTCAGAGCATGGCGATACCGCCTCATCGGAACGCGAGAACGCCGCCATCGCCGACAAAGAAGCAGCAAGCCGCTCCAATCACGCAGAAGAGGCACCGCTCGATGAGCGCAGCGCCGCTCACGCAGCAAAGACGGCATCCGACAAGCACCATGCCGCCCACGCAGCAAAGGCAACGCCCATCGAGCACCGCACCTCCCGTGCAGCAGAGACAGCATCCGCATACCTCAAAAAGGCCGGCGATTTCCTCGGCATGCACAAAAAGGCTTCCGCCATCGCTGCAGCCGTTGCGCTGTGCGCCGTAGTAGGCATCGGCGCAGCCGTGGCTTCGAGCAGCCGGCCCGCCCCTAACGGCATGCTCCTAAGCAGCAGCTTTGTGAACTACGCAGCAAACGCCGTTGCAACTACCACGAATACTGCCGCAGAAGAAGCGGCAGCGGGACTCGTCGCTCAACGTCTCACGCCCAACGCGCTCAACAGCGTCGATTCCTTCGCCACCGCCCCTGGCACGTTTTCCCTGATAGAAGGCGAAGATTCCACACCGCTTTCCGAAGAGCAGCAAGAATCCCTTACAGCAGCCACCCAAAACATCGAAGGCGGCGGCTACACCGTTGGCTTCACGCTCATCAATTTGAACACCGGCAAGGGCATCGCTTACAACCTCGACTCGCGCGTTTACGGCGCCAGCTCGTTCAAGGGTCCCTACGCCGCCTTCCTGTGCCAACATCTGGGCGACAACGACGCTTCCTATCCATCCGGCAGTGAAGCGGCAGGCTCCGGCGTTTCGTCGTCCATATATTCCCTGATGCAACCCATGATCCTCTACTCGGACAACAGCGCATTCAGCAGCCTGCGCAACACTTACGACAGCGCAGGATTCGCCGAATGGCTCAATTCGTGCGGCGTGGATTCCGAGATCATGCACGACACGCACTTCCCACGCTACTCCACGCGCGAATCCACCCTGCTATGGCTGCGCACGTACCAGTACCTCAAAACCAATACTCCCACCGCGCAGAACCTAGCATCGCTCTACGAGCAGACGAACGTGTCGTTCATTCGCTCTGGGGTGAGCGACGATGAAGGAGTCGAAGCCGTGCTCAACAAAGCAGGCTGGTGCTCTGGCAGCGAACGTTTCACCGGTTTGTGCGATGCGGGGCTCATCAAGTGCACCGACGGCACCACCTACCTTATGAGCACTATGACCAATTCGCCGGACGGCGGCCTGTACACCGTTCGCTTGGCGAACCTGGCATCCGCTCTTTTTGAGTGTCGCGACGTGCTGGAATAGCACCTAGCAAACAGGCGGATGCAAAGCAGGAACTGCAGGGCAAAGGTCGCTTAACGGTGTAATTTTCCTGCCTCTTCCGCCCGCCGTGGGACGTAAAAGTTACAATGAACAATGCTGCGCAAATGCGCGTTGAGTGCATTGGGGCGAAACCACGCCACGCAAGGAATGTCCTTGGCATGTCTGCGCGGCGGGCAACGCAGGAAAATCGCTTTCACACGATCCCTGTGCAACAGCCTCTCGCCTTTGCACATGCCGACGCCGCTCCCGCAAAGGTGGCGTCGCACAAATGCGCGTCGACTGCGCCGCTCCCCAAAGAGGATCGCGCGCAACCGATACCGCACCAGCGTTGAACAGCACAGTACCCCCTGCACTGCCAGCGAACAACAAACCCCGAACGAAAGGATTGCCGTGGTGGAACTTGCTCGCGAACTTAACCGTCATTCCGCTTCGGCAACCCACGAGCAAACGCATCTTGCCGAACATCCAGGACAGCTGGTGTGGATTTTCATGGGCATGTCCGTCGTTGGCCTTATGGGCGAAACGCTGCAGCACCTTGTGGCGTTCGGCGAGTTGGAAAGCCGCGCCGGCTTCATCTGGGGGCCGTTTTCACCCATCTACGGGTTGGCGGCCGTTCTGTTAACCATGTTGCTCGAACCCTTGCAGGACAAAGGCGTTCCGCTGCTTTTGGCAGTAAGCGCCGTGGTAGGCGGCAGCCTTGAGTACTTCGCCAGCTGGGCCATGGAAACATTTTGGGGCGTGGTGGCGTGGAGCTACCTGAACATCCCCCTCAATTTTGACGGGCGCACCGACGTGTTCCATTGCTTGATCTGGGGCACCATTGGCGTGCTGTGGGTAAAGGTTGGCCTGCAATTATGCCAACGCATCTTCAACCGCGTGAACACCACCGGCGCCCCGTACCGCGTGGCAACGGCGGCGCTTTCCATCTTCATGGCACTCGACATTGTCATGACCATCATCGTTTTGTTGCGCGCCGATGCCCGCACCGATGGCATTCCGCCGCAGAATCCCATCGAACAATTCTGCGATACCGCCTACCCCACCGACATGTTGCAGAAGCGCTTCCACAACATGGGTGGTCTCGGAATATAGGCAGGAAAAGGAACCAGCAGCAGATTCCCGCTTTATTGCTCGGGCAATTGTCTGCTGCAAATGGCAGAGTGCCAAGTGCTCTATGCATCCTGTTTGGCGGGAACCTAGCGCCTGCCCCATTTCCCTGTATTCGCAATAAGGCGCAAAAGCAGAGCCGCGCTCGTGACTTACGCCGCAAGCGCGGCTCTGCTCGCTAGATGGGAATCTGGTACCTGTCCTTTTCTCCCGCCCTACTCGTAGAAGTCGGCGGCATCCTCGAGCAGCTCGATGATGTTGATGCCTTGCGGGCACATGTCCTCGCAGGCGCCGCATTGAATGCAGGCGGAAGCGCGACCGTCGCGGGTTTGCCAGGCGTACTGACTCTTCGCAAATTCGCGATTCTCGGTCATCTTTTCCAAATTCAGCAAACCCAAGGCTTCGGGAATATTCACGCCAGCGGGGCAGTCTTTCACGCAATAGCGACAGTTGGTACAAGGGATCAACCCCACGCTCTTCAGAGCATCAACCGCATCGCCCAGCGCCTTTTCTTCGAAGGCGGATAAGGGTTCGTTCGCCTTCCATTCGCGCACGTTTTCCTGAATCTGCTCCAACGTCGATACGCCCGAGAGCACACTGATAACGTTGGGCAGGTTGTAGCAGAATCGATATGCCCACGAAACCGCGCTCTTGTCGGGGTCGGCCGCTTTCAGCACGCTTGCGCCACGTTCCGGCAAGTCCGCCAAGCGACCACCGCGAGCGGGTTCCATAATCACCACGGGTACACCGTGCTTTTGCGCAACTTCCATGCATTTGCGCGATTCCACCACAGGATCTTCCCAGTCGAGGTAATTCACCTGCAACTGGACAAAATCCATATCGGGATGATCGGCGAGCAACTTGTCCAACGTTTCGGCGTTGTCATGCATCGAGAAACCCAAGTGCTTGATGACACCTTCGGCTTTCTTCTGCGCGGCCCATTCCCACATTCCGTACTCATCGAATTTCGCCGTGCGCGCACCGCCCATGTTATGCAGCAGGTAGAAATCGATGTAGTCAGTGCCCAGGCGTTTGAGCGAAGTATCCAAACATGCTTTAGCGTCTTCTGCGGTAGGCTGAGCCCAAGCCAAGCACTTGGTTGCAATGGTGAACGAATCGCGCGGATAGCGCTCCACCAGCGCCTTGCGCATGGCAACTTCTGATTCGCCTTCGTGGTAGACATAGGCAGTATCAAAGTACGTGCCGCCAGCCTCTATGAACGCATCGACCATCTTCTTCAAGTGCTCGATGTCGATGCTCTTCTGATCTTTGGGGTCAGTAAGGGGCAAACGCATGCAGCCAAAACCCAACTTAGGGGTATCCAAAAGATTGCTCATAGGGGGGCTCCTTGCCTGTTCTTCTGCAAATTCTCTGCGCCCATTGTAGCGGAAAACCAACTTTAGTAACGCGGCGTTACTTATTTTAAGAGAAAGCAATAACACGACACGATACACGAGCAAGCGCCCAAACCCGCGGCGCCGCCCGTGTTTCGCAACGCCGCGCTCGGGCCACATCACGACGCCACGCCCAAACAGTTCCCTAGCGCGGCAGTGGGGCAACATCACGATGCCGCACCTGGGCAACACCTTGGCGCGGCACCCAGACAGCACCCAAGCGCCGCGGCCAAGCAATACCCTGGCGCTGCATCGAGTCAACCCTGCCCCGCGCCAGATCCACCCCCGCTCCGCATCGGGCCCACAACGACCCAACACCGTATCAGGTTCAACCCCCGTTCCGCATCGAGCCCATAACATCCCAGCACTGCCTCGGGGGCCCTCCCAGGAACCCAGAAACAAAAAATCGGTCCGAATTGCAACTTTTTTGCGATTGGCAATTGTTGCGAGCTCCCCAATCGCGAATCGCGGTACAAAAACGCAGCAAAAATGGCATATTTCAAGCCTGAAGGAACCGAGAAGAGCCCCTAATCGCAAAAAAGTTGCAAAAATACCGAGTTTTTTGTTTTTTGCAATGGGTCCGATCGCCGCAACAGGGCAAATCACGCGAAAACGCGCGGAGCATCATGACCAGCAACCCGAAATCAGAAACAAGAAAGGCGCCCGCCATGCGGACGCCTCCGAAAAACCAATTTGGCTGGAATCTACGCTTCCTTGGCACCATACTGCTCGTAATAAGCATCGAGTGCAGCCTTCAACGTATCGTCGATCACCACTTCGCCCTGCACCTCGTGGTTGTACAGAAGCTCGGTAACTTCGGCCATGCTTACGATGGAAGCTACAGGGAAGCCATACTTTTCCTGGACTTCCTTCTGCGCAGTCTTCACGCCGCCCTTGCCAACTTCCATACGGTTCAGGGAGACAATCAGACCCTTAACCTCAACATCGGCAGCACCCTTCAAGACGGGATACGTCTCGTCGATGGACTTGCCCGACGTGGTAACGTCTTCAACCATGATCACGCGGTCGCCGTCATGAAGCTCAGCGCCCAGCAGGTTGCCGGCATCGGCGCCGTGGTCCTTCACTTCCTTGCGGTTGCAGCAGTACTTAACTTCCTTGCCGTACAGCTCCTCCAAGGCAATGGCGGTAACAACAGCCAGCGGAATGCCCTTGTATGCGGGACCGAATACCGCATCGAAATCCAGGCCAAAGTTGTCATGAATGGCGCGAGCGTAGTACTCACCCAAGCGCTTCAGCTGACCACCCGTAACATAGGCGCCAGCATTCATGAAAAAGGGGGATTTGCGCCCGCTCTTAAGCGTGAATTCGCCGAACTTGAGCACATGGCTTTCCACCATGAACTCGATGAATTCTTTCTTATATGCCTCCATGAGCGCACTCCTTCTCTAGTGAAACTACTCTTTTCATTCTACAAAAGCCTGGGGCAAAGCCCCTGCGGCTACTCGCGGTAAAAGCCGTTCATCGCCTTGTACACGTCGATCTCCCACTGGCGGCGGTGGCTCTTGGCAACCGTGTCCAGGATCAGGCCCGTCACGAAGGAGAGGGCGCCGCAGCCGGCGAGCGCCAGGCTGCCGAGCATCGTGGGGATGCGGGGCACCAGGCCGGTGGCCGCGTACTCGGCGACGACGGGGATGCCCGCCACCACGGCCAGCACCAGCAGGATCAGGGCCAGCCAGCCGAAGAACGCCAGCGGGCGGTAGTCCTTGAACAGGCTCGTGATGGCGCGCAGCACCTTCGCGCCGTCGCCGAAGGTGGACAGCTTCGAGTAGCTGCCCTCGGGGCGGTCGCGGTAGTCGATCGGCACGTCCTCGATGCGCCAGCGCTTGTCCACCGCGTGGATGGAGATCTCCGTCTCGATCTGGAAGCCCTCGGAGAGCACCGGCATGGTCTTCACGAACACGCGGTTGAACGCGCGGTAGCCCGTCATGACGTCGTCGAAGGCGAAGCCGTAGATCTTCTTGATCAGCCAGCGCACCAGGTCGTTGCCGAAGCCGTGGAACGCGCGGTCGTTCTCCTCGCCGTAGGAGCCGTTGGACAGGCGGTCGCCCACCGTCATGTCGGCGCGGTCGGCGCGCAGCGGCTCCAGGAGAGCCGGCGCGGCCTCGGCGGGGTAGGTGTCGTCGCCGTCGACCATCAGGTAGTAGTCGGCATCGATGTCGCGGAACATGGAGCGGACGACGTTGCCCTTGCCCTGGCGCCCCTCGAACTTCACGATGGCGCCGTGCTCGCGGGCGATGTCGGCCGTGCCGTCCTTGGAGTTGTTGTCGTAGACGTAGATGTCGGCGTCGGGCAGGACGCGCTTGAAGTCGTCCACCACCTTGCCGATGGTCACGGCTTCGTTGTAGCAGGGTATGAGTACTGCGACCTTGTCTGCCATTGGGCTCCCTTTCAAACAAGCAAACAGCAAGCGCAAAAGCGCGAAATGTATCAATTGCCGACTATGCACCTACGGCGCATACCGCCCGATACCCCTCAGAGCAGCAGTCGAAGCGCATAGCCATAAGCCATATTAGTTTACTCGCTTTTTACGTTGAAAGAAACGGCGCACGGAAAATGGGCACAGGTGGGAATCTGGCACCTGCCCCTATTTTCCCATTCGGTTAGTTATGCGTACGATGATCGCGGTAATTAGCTAAATACGTTGCGAATTCAGCCGAGGTGTCAGAGTTGCCAGAACGCCACATTTTATGGTCGATGATGGTGCTTTCGCTGTCGTAATATGCATCGATATAGGCAATAAGCCCGTCAATCGCCTCAAGCTGCGCTTCGGGATAAGCGCCCTGCCCGCCCACGTGCACTATTTCGATACCGATAGAATACGAATTCATGCCGTAGTCGGTAATGCTCTTCGAAGGAGCTTTAGTGGTTCCCCTTTTGTCGTCGCGCCCATCTTCCGGCACACCATATTCGCTGTTGTGGCCCGCATCGCCATAACCAGCATGATGGGCTATGGCATCCATCGGCACACATTGCACGATAGATCCGTCTTTATTCACGATGAACTGCGAGGCCACCTTGTTGCCACTGCTCTCCCATGAATTAACGATAGAAGCCGCGCTGCTATCCACTTCGGTGTCGTGTAGCACGATGTACTTCTGATAGCCGGCACCCTTTTCGCCGTGGTTGAAGTCGGAACGATAGTCTTCCGTTATATCCAGCTTCGCGCGCAACTCACTTGCCGTCGGCTTAGCTTCCTCCGCAGAAGAAACGCCCCCTTCGGCTCCTTCGCCACTTCGGGCACCGCCATCCGAAGAAACGCCCGCATCATTCACCTTGAGCTGAGAGTGGTCGGGCTGTTGCTGCGGAGCTGCGCAACCCGCCAACGTGCACGCCAAAGCAGCGGCGGCAAGTATCCCTATCAGTCTCATGCGCTTTCCTTTCAACCGAACGGTGCGTCCCGGCGCCCAGCGCAGCGGCGCCAACGTTCTCGCTAGGCACAAATCACAGCGAGCCTGGCCAGCTGCCCTTTCGGCAACCATACCAGGCTCGCAACATATCAATGCAAGAAGATGGAGATCAATCCTATTTCCTCAGGTCAACGCCAAGTTCAGCATTCACCAAATCAAATGCCGCATCGATGGCCTTGTCCATATCGTAGTACTTGTATCCACCCAAACGGCCAGCGAACACCACGTTGCCTTCCTGCTTGGCGAGTTCAACGTACTGCTCATACAGGGCGCTGTTGCGATCGTCGTTCAGAGGATAGTACGGCTCGTCGCCGCGCTCCCAGTTTGCGGGATACTCGCGCGTAATGATGGTGGTTGGCTGAGTGCCGTACTCGAAGTGCTTGTGCTCGATAATGCGCGTGAAGGGCACCTCGCGCTCAGTGTAGTTAACCACCGCGTTGCCCTGCCAATTCTCGCATTCAATACGCTCAGACTCGAAGCGCAAAGAACGATACTCCAACGCGCCAAGCTGATAATCGAAGTAAGCGTCGATGGTGCCGCAGTAAATAACGCGGTCGGCAATGCCTTCGTTTTCAGCAACGAACTCACGATACTCGGTATTCAGCAAAATTTCCGTATCGCCGAACATGCGCTCAACCATAGCAGTGTAGCCGCCCATGGGGATGCCCTGCCAACGGTCGTTGAAGTAGTTGTTGTCATAAATGAAGCGAACGGGCAGGCGCTTGATGATGGAAGCGGGCAGCTCGGTGCAGCTCTTGCCCCACTGCTTTTCGGTGTAGCCCTTGATCAGCTTCTCGAATACATCCTTGCCGATAAGCGAAAGAGCCTGTTCCTCGAGATTAGAGGGCTCGCCTTCGCCAATCTGCTCGGCTGCTTCCTGCTTCTGGCGCTCAATGATTTCCTTCGCTTCAGCGGGGGTCTTGATTCCCCACATCTTCGAGAAGGTGTTCATATTGAACGGCAAGTTGTACAGCTCGTCCTTGTAGCTGGCAACGGGGCAGTTCACATAGTTGTTGAACTCGGCGAACTGATTTACGTAATCCCAAACGGGACGAAGCGACGTATGGAAGATATGGGCACCGTACTTATGCACGTTGATGCCATCGATTTCTTCCGTGTAGATGTTGCCTGCAATGTGATCGCGGCGGTCGATGACCAAGCAGGTCTTGCCGATCTTGGCGGCTTCATGAGCAAAAACGGCGCTCGTGATGCCAGCGCCAACGATAAGGAAATCGTAATGGTTGCGCTGCATGCCATGCCTTTCTGTGTGTAACGTTTCAGCCAGCAAGCTGCCGGCCGCTCTAGTATGTTTAGAATGCACCGCACGGGCGCACTGTTTCTTATTTTAGACGATGCTGCCCTACTATCGAAACTCAGGCCCAATAAAAAAACGTCCACAAGGACGTTAACGAGCTTTGGGGTATGCACCAGTAGAGTCAGCGAGTAAGATTCTGGCGAGTGCGGGGAGATTGAAAAGCCCATAGGGCTGGCCTTTGCGCCGCCCTATGGGCTTTGAAATTTCCCTGTGCCGCCAGAATCCCGCGCAGCATCGTCGCGTCTCAGGAGCATGTTGCGCTGATCGTAGATCAGCGCAACCGACTAATCCTGCTTTACAACAAGAACGTCGCAGCGAAGGTTCCTGATCAGATAAGTGGAAACGCTGCCAACGAATACGTAGGTGATGTTCGAAAGACCGCGCTCACCGCAGATAACCAGCTCGGGCTCGAACGGCTTGATCATCAGGTTATGGATGGTTTCCTGAATGCGACCAACCTTAACGACAACCTCTACGGAAGGGATGTCTGGATCTTCCTCGGCTGATTTCAGCGTATCGCCCAAGGAATCGACCAAACGGTTGCGAACCGTCTCAGCAAGCTCTTTGTAGTCGGTGCCCGTCAAAGAATCAGGAACCGAATCTACTACATGGCCGAACATCAATTCTGCATGGTTGAGCTTCGCAATCTGAATTGCGCGCTCGGCTACTTCCTGCTGAGTGCTGCCGCCATCGAGTGCTGCAAATACGCGCCTGTACTGCTTCATAGCTCTCGCCCCTCTTTCTCCTTCGCCATACGGCAAAGGCCCCAGTATCGAAGCGCCCCTGCGCCTCGCTTATTATCTTTCTTTATTCTAGCAGGATACCCAAGCAAAAACGTCACAATGCTGTAACACGTTCATTCCTTCTTCCCCAAAGAAACCCCAAATGATGGGGGGATTGTGAATGGTTGCCTCTGCGAAAGCCATGCCTGTCACGAAGCTGTTCCGGCACTCCCTCCCGAACCTGCATTGGCCACTCTTGGCTTAACTCCAGCTAAAGCACGGGCGTTCTGCATTGCCTCCAAATATGCTTGAGCATCGCCTGGATCGTCGTCGATAGACTCATCGCCCAAATCAACCTCGCGAGGAACGCGACGATACAGGATGTCGTACATAACCGGCACCACATACAGCGTCATGAACGTGGCGTACAGCAAGCCGCCCACAACCACAACCGCCATGCCGCGCTGCATCGACGATCCCACCGCATCGCTGAACACCATCGGCAACATAGCGAAGATGGTGGTAATTGCCGTCATCATGATGGGGCGCATGCGGGTACGTCCCGCAGCCACCAGGGCATCGTGCTTCGACAGGCCACCACGGCGCAGCTGGTTCACATAGTCAACGAACACGATGCCGTTATTCACCACCGTGCCCATAAGCACCGCGAAGCCCAGCAGCGAAAGCATGCTCAACTGTTCGCCGGCTGCCACCAAACCGAACAAACCGCCGGTAAAGGCAAGGGGGACAGTCAAGATCACGATGAAAGGAGAAAGCAAGCTCTGGAACTGCGCCACCATAACAAGGTAAATCAGCACAAAGCCCAAAATCAAAAGCAGCATCATTTGAGAAAGCATTGTGTTGATGTTTTCCAGTTCGCCACTGGTTTGAATGGTGTAGCCCTCGGGCAGCTGATAATCCTTGAGCTTGGTCTGCAGATCGCGCGCAAGCAAAGCATTGTTGTAACCATCTTCGACATCGGCCGTCACCGTAATAGCACGGGTTGAGTTCACATGAATCATCGTGGGAGAGGCAACTCCCTGCTCAACCGTAGCGAACTCGCGAAGCTTGTGCGTGGTGGTATCGCCCGTCTGCTGATTGGTTATCTCAATCTCGGTATCAAGAAGATTGTCTGCCGTAACAGGGTTTGTCTTATCCACTACAGACACATTCATCTTGCTGCCATCGAGCGTCATGGAAGGCGCATCGGCGCTTTCGGAAAGCTTTTTCGCCAAATCGCTATACAACTGAGCAACCGTATAGCCGTCCTTGGTAAGCTTGTCGCGATCGACAACCAGGTGAAGCTCGGTCGCAGCATCTTCCATGCCGTTTTCGATTTCGGTATAGCCCTCCACCTGGCCAACGATCCCCATCACATCTTCGCTGATACGCACCAGCTCATCCTGATCGGGACCTTGGATCCTCAGCGAAAGCCCACTGCCGGTCATAGAGCTCATCGCCTCGGAAGAAGAAGCATCGGTAATCACTTCGCAGTTCAGGCCAGAAGTACGCTGCTGTAGCTGATCCAAAATCGAAAGCACCTGGCCTTCGGTGGTCACTGAACTGTCGGTCTGTACGTAGAACGTGAACACCTGGTGGAACTTGTCGCTGCTGCTACTGCTAGAAATATCACTCGCAACCATCGAAGTCGAAGACGTTCCGTCCATAGCGCCAACGAATTTCACTCCGTCGATGCCCATGGCTTCGTCCATAACCTTATCCGCCGTAGCGTACGCCGTCTCCTTGTCGGTATCTTCAGGCATGGTCACTGTCACCGTTGCCGTTTTCGAGGTCATGGTGGGGATCATAGTGATACCCATGTTCACCACACCAATCACTGCAACAACCAAAAGCACTACCGACACCACAAGAGGCAACACCTTATGACGCAAGAAGAATGCCAGCGAATGAGCATATTTCGTCTGCAGCGTCTCAAACCAGTTGTTGCGGCGAGGAATATAGTTCTTGAACAGGAACGAAGAGGCAGCGGGAACCATGGTCAACGCGATAAGCAGCGACGCAGTAAGCACGTAGGCAATGGTCAGCGCGAAGGGCAGCATCAGCTGGTTCACCATGCCCGTAGTAAACACGATGGGCAAGAATACGCAAATGGTAGTAAGCGTGGAAGCAATTACCGCGCCCGAGATCTGCTTCGCGCCCTGAACGGCTGCGCGAGCAGGCGGAATGCCGCGGCTGCGCAGGCGATAGATATTCTCCAGCACAACAATCGAATTATCTACCAGCATGCCAATAGCGATGGAAATACCGCCAAGCGACATAATGTTCAGCGAGATGCCCGAGAAGTACATCACCACCAAGGCGCAGAGCACTGAGAAGGGAATGCTGAAAGCCATGATGAGCGTGGGGCGCCAATCGCGAAGGAAAACGACGAGCACCACCACGGCAAGAAGCGCGCCCAAAAGCAGCGACTGCAAAATAGAGTTGATGTACAGCGCAATGAAAGACCCCTGGTCGCTCACCACGGTTAGATGCAAGCCGGGATTGGCCTGCTCAATTTTGGTAAGCGCTGCTCGGGTATCTGCAGAAACTTCGCTCGTAGAAGCAGTGGAATTCTTGAACACCGAAAGCAATACGCCATCTTTGGCGTTGATACGCATGTACTGATCTCCGACATTGTCAACTTCGGTGATGTCGGCAACATCGGCAAGGCGGATTTCACCCACCCCATCGATGTCGGCGAGCAAAAGCGAACGCAGGTCGGAAATGGAAGAGATGTTGTCGCCCACACGCAACAGCCACTGATCATCCGAGCCGCTATCAAGATAGCCAGCCGGCATCGAAAAATCCTGGGCTTTAATAATGCCTGCTAGCGTTTCCTTGTCCACCAAGGCATTGACATTCGCCTTGGAAAGAGCCTCTTCACGCGAGCTTTCGTACTGAGAACGGGCATCCGTCAGCTGTTGTTTGTTGGAATCGATGGTCTGTTGGGCGCTGGCAAGCTGAGCGCTGGCGCTGCCGAACTGCGTTGCTGCGGTAATAGAGCCCGATTGCACTTCGGCAAGCTGCTTTTGGTAGGCTTCAAGTTCTCCCGTTACCGTTTGCGCCTTCTGCACAAGCTGCCCAATTTTCGCCTGAACCTGGGGGTTTGCGCCGCTAGGATCGACGGCCTTCAGCGCTCCGATCCCCGCCTGCAGCGAAGTGATCTCGCTGGTTTTCCCGGAAATTGCCAGCGTTAAGCCAGAGCTTGCCTGACCAAGCTGATCGCTTGTTTCCTGCTGCTTCTGCTCGAGCGCTTCTTTCTGGCTGTTTAGCTGGCTCTCCGCTTCAGCCAGCTTCGCCTCGCCTTCATCGATGTTTTTCTTGGCATCGTAAAGCTGGGAATTGACGCTGGCCAGCAGCTTGTTGTTGATGTCTTCAATCTTGCTGTCGGAAAGGCGCACCTCTACCGATTTTTCCGCCGCCCCAACCGTAGAAACGTCGGCAACACCGTTAATGCGCTCCAATTCAGGAACCGCTTTGTCTTTCACCAACGAAGTGGTGTCGAAAATATCATGGTCGTCGTAGGATGCGGCAACATACAAGGTTGCCATCATATCCATGCTGATTTCCATGTAGTTAGGGCTGCCAGCGGTTTCAGGCAACTGGGAAGAAACCTCGTTTACCGCGGACGAGGCCTTCACCATGGCGGAATCCATATCGCTTCCGTCCTCGAACTCGAGGAATATCATGGAATAGTTATCAGCACTTTGGCTTTGGACAGAGGAAACACCGCTTACTTTCGAAAGCGAGCCTTCCAATACATCGGTAACTTCGGATTCCACCTTTTCAGCGCTAGCGCCAGGGTCGGTGGTGATAACCGCCAGATAGGGCAAATCCATATCGGGTAGCAAGTCGGTTTTCATCTTGGTAAGCGAAACACCACCCAAAATCAGGATGATGATCACCGCAACCGTAACGATATATGGCTTCTTTACGCTAAAGCGGCTAAGCACAGCAACTCCCTTAATAGTGCAGTTGAGGTAGGTTTCGGGCGAGTGCCAAAGAGAGCCTATTGACTCCCGTATGTTTTATTTAGTAAACATTGTGATTTTATGCCGCATCACCACAGATCTCGGCCACAAATCCGCGAAGAAAGCCCCATACACGCCGATTCCACACTATGCAACGAAAAGTCGAACGATCTGCCCTGATTGTTAAAACGGCAAAGTAGGAATATAGGGACAGGTACCGTTTCCCACTTTAGCTTTGAGGCGCCGCCCGCACTAATCGTATGGAGTTGCCGGGCGCCCCCCCTAGCCCTGCCTAGTGGGAAAACGACGTCTGCCCCCCATACCCCACTAATAAAGCTCCGGCCTGCGATGCTCAAGGACGGGCATGGCTGAGCGAACTCCATCAATCGCCGAAAGGTCTATGCGGGCAGCAACCAGCTCTTCGCGGACGCTGCCACTGGCCAGCATCACACCATCAGGCCCAAACACGGCACTTTGCCCGATGTAGCCCTTGTCAACGCGACTTAAGCCCGCAACGAAGATCTCGTTCTCAATGGCGCGCGCCGAAAGAAGCGTACGCCATTGCTCCGCCTTCAAGCGGCCATCTACCCAGGCAGCAGGATTGATTAACAGCTGGCACCCATGCGTTGCCGCAAAGCGCGCCACTTCCGGAAAACGCAAATCATAGCAAATCGAAAGACCGATACGCCCAAAGGGAGTATCAATGGGCTCGAACAACGCAGAGCCCGCCGCCATACGATCGGATTCCTTAGTGAAATCGGTATCGAACAAATGCACTTTGCGGTAAACCCCGTGCTTAGCCCCATCGCTTCCCGTAATAACAGCCGTATTAAAGGGATTCCCCTCATCGTTCCGCTCATTCACGGTGTATACAAGCCAAAGGCCATAGCGCGCCGCAAGCGCATTCATTCCGCAGCAAAACGGCCCATCAATTGACTCAGCCTCAGAAGCGAACGACCGTTTATCCAGTTCATAGCGGGTCATAAGCGACTCGGGGAACACCAAGATATCCACCCCACGAAGAGAAGCTTCGGCACACCATTGTTCGGCCATTTCCAAAACAGCTTCCGTACCGCCTTCTTCAGGATGACGGCACTGAGCCAGCCCGAGGACAAAAGTCATGGCAACTCCCTTCACGCGCGATGCGATCAAACGCAAGTCAAATACAGGTTTGCTTCATTTTCCCACTAAAAAACGAATGGACCGGGAATAACCCAGTCCATTCGCCTGCTAGTACCTCTGCCTCAAACGGACAGCGTATGCATTAGCTAGCTGCTGCGACGGCGGCGAAGCAGCGCAGCAGCGGCAGCCAAGAGGCCCGCGATACCGCCAATGCCAGCGACAGCGGCAACGTTGGTGGCGTCACCGGTCTGAGGGGCGATGCTCGATTCATCCGCCGCTTCGGCGTCATCACCGGCAGCTTCCTGTTCCGCGGCTTCTTCACCATTAGCGGCGTCGTCCGCAGCAGCCTGGTTCTCGGAGTAGAAGGCGTAATAGGTTACCACACCGTCCTGGTCTTCATCCTCAACTGCCTTGCTGAAGTCAACGGGGGTGTACTCCCAGTTGCCCTCATCGTCCTTGAGGGTGGAAGACCAACCCTCGAAGGTCCAACCGTCATAGGTGGGGTCGGCAGGCTTGGCAACAGCCTCGCCCTTCTTGACCTCGGCGGAAGATTCGGTCCCGTTGAAGTTGTCAACAAACTTAACGGTGATCTGCTCAGCCTGAGCATCGGCGTTCTTGGTCCACTGGGCGTAGATGTTCACGTCGGACTGCACGGGCTGGGAGAAGTCCACCTTGTCGGCGGCCTTCTGCTCGTCGGTGTAGCCGGAGTAGTCAGCGTGCCAGTACCAGCCGTCGAAGGTGTAGCCATCGCGGGTGGGAGCCGCGGGCTGGCGCATCATGCCGTCGGAGTCGGTGAGACCCTGCTGGAAGGTCTCGCCGGTGGCGAACTGGCCGCCGTTAGC